>Ga0105235_100374_pt1 | contig 15810 bp, 13 predicted proteins | sample Virmet3819_2500_FD_90059 | JGI IMG/M metagenome (GOLD analysis project Ga0105235, IMG submission 90059) | Marine viral communities from the Southern Atlantic ocean transect to study dissolved organic matter and carbon cycling - metaG 3819_2500 | ecosystem: Environmental > Aquatic > Marine >... | reverse complement strand
TTCATAAGAGTAGAAATAACCAAATCGAACGCTTCTTCAACAATATTATTGACACTGTCTTGCTTAAGCGGTTTACCAGTTTTCGTAGATGGGAGAATAGGAGTATCCTCATCGATTCTGGGTAGGGGGGCTAAGTCCATCGATTCACGGTATCTACCCAGCACATTTTCAATATACGAATCAGGCACCGTTACTACACGTTCTTTTTTTCCCTTGCCTACGACATGCAATACCCAGCCTTCATTACTAGGATCCGGTCGAAAATGATTGAACAAAGGGGTGTAATAGTCACGAGAGGATAATTCCGAAATTCTTAAGAATAATACTTTTAGGGATAACACTACAAACCTGTGAATTTCAAACTTTGGGTTTTCGTCAGCTGCGTCTGTAAGGCATTGTATAAATATATCCCAGACCTCATCATCAAACGTATGTGGTGGCTGATATATTTTTCCTTTAATCAGATATTTACAGTTTTTCTTAGCGTCAGCCAGATAGTTACGCATAACCAGTTCGGCATCGATTAACCATTTAAAAAAAATATTTAATGATGCATATGAATTTCGTAGTGACGTTTGGCTGAGTTTATAGGCATGTTTGATACTGGAAGCCTTTCCAGGTGCTATCAATGACTCGATTTTCCGATTTGCCTTAGGCGTGCGATGCACGAAAGGGCGCCATTCTGGATTGACAACACGAATATCTGAATTAGATCTGTATTTAAAGCGGCTCGATATTGTTGTATCAGCAATTAGATTTTTTGGTGGTGACCAAATCCAATCGATATACAACTTTATGTCTTCAAGTTTAATATCTAACACAGACTTTCCGCGTTCGTGCCAGCAAAACAAGGTAAACCTCTCTGCTTCGTTTCTGAACCGTGATTGAGTGCCTTTTGCATTGCTAAGGCCTGTTACCAAGAAATTGAGCAATTGCTTCAAATCGTTTTTTGCAGGAATGCCTTGTTGCTCAAATGAATCAATATACTCAGACAAAGTAGGGTACACCGATTTAAATTCTTGAGAGTCAAGAATATCTCGCTGTAACGCTTGAAGCTCGATGGTGTCAGTAATGGGATGATATTTCATTTGATCAGCATAACACTACATTCTGACATTTCCAAATCGTAATAACAGTTATTATTACGATTTCAGTGAATGGCAAGTTGAGATGTCATGTCATAGTTTTCCAGGTTTATAACAAAAGCTTTCTATCTTTGATATAAAACTTAATTGCCAGAATCCAGCAGGCAATCAGAGTGCCGAGAGCTAGTTTATCGTACCGTCTAAGAAATTTATTTCTGATAACATCTTCAATTCCTTTAAAAGCACCTTGTAGTTGAAAATTTCACATAGCATGGTGACCATAAGCGCTTATCAAGAAGAACAGGATAATCCCTAACAAGAACGCAAAAACACCACGCTTAGACATTAGAGCAACATACAAAAATTCCACCATCCAACTTGGCATTTAACACATTCCTATAAGCAAATATTGTTCTTACTTCAGTTAATTCACATTAAACGTAGCGTTGCGGATGTTTAACTGACTCAATTAACGAGATAGCAATGTTTAACCTTTTAGTAAGCCATTTTGAGTGACTATAGCCTGATAGTAAGTTTTTAGTTCATTGATAGAAAATTTCTCTATGCGGCCATTTACAAGGTCAGTTACAGTTACCTGACTTATGCACATTGCCGCTGCCGCTTGCTTCAGCTCCCACTTTTTAGCATTCACGACGTGTCGGATGGCTAAGATAAAATCAGAACGACTTTGTAACTCAGTCGATTCAGCAGTATCTGCCGTGATTGCTTCGAAAATATTACTGTATTCTAGTGCCACTACTGAGGTCTCCACGTTTTCAAAAACAACTTAAAATAATGCTGTTATCTGTTCAAGTAACGGGAACAATTGTTTTTTTTGCTTTTGAAAATACCTAAATAATTTAGCAACGATAACAATGATCATTTTCTATGCGGAAAAAGCGGGTTATTTTTAATAAAACCCTATATGTGGCTCTAACAACAGTTACATAGCAACACTAGTAGAGAGGCACTCTCGATTCGTAATGCTGGCAAAAGTGGATGATAGTAAAACGTCGACCGTGATTGCTGCACTTATCAAGCACGCTCAAAAGCTGCCTAAGGAACTATATAAATCTCTAACTTGGGACAGGGGGAGAGAAATTAAAGACCACAAACAATTCACTCTAGCCACTGATATAAAAGTCTATCTTTGTGATCCTTACTCACCGTGGCAACGTGGTTCCAATGAAAACACCAATCGATTACTACGGCAGTATTTTCCAAAAAGTACTGACTTATCAGTACACAGCCAACAAAAACTTAGCAGTGTAGCGAGACAACTTAACGAAAGACCAAGAAAAACGTTAGACTATGAAACACCAGCACAGAAATTTAACCAATGTGTTGCGCCCATTGATTGAACTCAAGGCACAAAGCGGAAGTAGGTAGTCAATAATCTGTACTTCAGCGCCTAATATTTAAATGCTTGTCGAGTTATGGTGGAAACTCCAGTCCAACGAGTCGTGTATGGGTTACGTAACTCAGCGATGAAGGTCAACATTCACGCATGATAATGCTTGTTATCATGCGTGAACCTGTTATATTTCAGTCACTTAACTGTTGAGAAACCATCCCTAATTCTTTTTCCCAATCTTTGCGCACCTTTTCAGCACATTTAATAGCAACCTCTCTGGTTTTGCTATTCGCTCTGGTCGGGTTGTCTTTGTACATAAACTTCTTTTTGGTATCACGCCATTTAACTGGATGGTATGCAACAATATAGGTTCTCTCATATACAGACCCATTTTTATGATGTTCAACGGTTCTCACTTCAGATAAACCTGTGATCAGGTCTGACTTTATCGCATCTGCCTTTTTTTGCCGAACCCAGTTTTTATCGGCGCCAATTAACTCTGCGTCGTTATCTCTTTGTTTCTGAGCAGCAACAAGCGAAGCTTCTTTCGAACCATAGTCTTTATCTAAAAAACGACCATATATGTATGTTTCTCCCTTTGACCTGGGAAGCGCAACGCGAAGCGTCCAACCATTTCCAAGCCTCGTTAAGTATTTCATTGCTTCATCGCGCTTCGGCATTGATGTATGACCTATTACTGATGACATCTTAAACATTTAATTGTTAAGTTCGATATAACGTGTTTATCACTTAAATGCATGTTTACACTATTTAATATGTTTATGGTTTTCCTTGCAATCTGCAATTTCAATTGAGAGTGTGGTACTTTATTTTAGAAAACATTACATGAGAAAGGATGCCATGAAGAACACTGCCCTAGTCACGATATTTTTACTTCTACTAACCGGGTGTTTCGGCCCAACCACGCTCGATACCACGTCACAAGAAACCATAAAGAGTTCTGCTCAAAGCATTACTGCTGACATGACGGAACAGGAACAGGCTGAATTTTCCAAAGCCCTAATGTACTACTCACTCGGCGGACAAAAGGCATGGACTTCTATGGTTGGCTCATTTGATAGCAAAAACGACGGTGCTAGCCCTGAAACGCTCATATCTATTAACCTTCAATCTCTCGATGGCCTTACCGGTCAAGAAGTGATCGAAAAATACCGCGAAGCTCTGGCGAAGGATAAAGAACTTAGAGAGCGCAAACGAGCGGAAAGAGAAGCCAAGCAAGCTAAAGCGCGCGAAGAGCAAGAAACCATCCGCAAACTCAGTGATGAAGCAAAAGCCCTGCTAGAAAGTAAACGCTTTGAAGACGCAATAGAGAAATACCGCGCATTAAGCGAAATAGATTCGGCAAAAGAGTTAGCCACGAATGGGATTGCTAATACGCAAACTGCGCTTAACGCGTTTACCGAAAAAATGGAATACATGAATAAAGTGGCAATAACGGAATTTGAAGCAAAGCGTATTGATACCTACTCTGATAAAGGTGTTCCTGCTGTTCGCGTATCTTTAAAGAACAATGGCGAACGCTCGCTGGATAAAGTCAAAGTCACTGTGTATTTTCAAGACAAAAACAATAGCACTATTTACGAAGAAAGCTTTCATCCCGTTCTTGTTAGCCGCTTTTCAATAAGGGATAACAAACCTCTTAAAGCGGGTTATATCTACGAGATGGAAGACGGAAAATACTTCACTGTGAAATCGAAGCTCTCTGAGTGGGATGAGAGTAAAACAATAATCAAAATCGTTGACTTGGCTTTCTCTAATTAATATGAAAATGAACACTGAACAACGGTTACCATATTTTTTATCTGTCCTGATGCTGACTTGTATATTGCAAGGATGCTCTGAGCCCCAGCGTAAATTTTCAGAAAGCGATTTCAATAATGCTACGCTATTTTTCTGTCAAAAACCCAATTTCACCTCTAGTCCATTGCAGGGTAATTCATACGTGCTCTACTACGATCAAGAAACGCAATTGGGAAATATAGGACAGTTCGTTTACATGGGTGACTATGAATGGGCTGAAGAGGTTGAGGAAGCAAATTTTTACAATACCTATAAAGCAATATTGTCAGACAACAGTGTCATGCTGTATCTGGATCATAAGAGTGAAGATAAGACTCTCCACATTGTTATTGATAGAAAAACCTTAGACGTTAAATTCGATTATAAACCCATGAAGTGTAACGAAGTTGATGCAGAAGAGCTCAAAAGCATAAAAGCAGAATTGGTTAGCGAACACGTTAGGTACACAGACAATAACGATAGGGAAAACAGGTTATAAAGTCGTAGACTGAACATCTTGGTGAAGCTTACGAGAAAGATGTTCTCAATCGTTGGAAGGACCGCACATATATATTGTGTCAAAAGTTGGGATGGATAAACTCATGAGAAACCACCTCTGTACGTTTAGCTTATGCATAGTGGGAATTATGTTGAGTAGTTGTGCACATTATCAACCCAGAAACTTTGTTCCAACTCTCAACGTTTCTTCTATAAAAAATCCACTTTATGCAAGTTTTTATGGTACATCCACTTTACTCATTTCTGACACCACCAGCTCGATTCTTATAGATGGCTTCTTTTCTAGGCAAGGCATTGTAGAGTCAATAGTCAACCGAATGAAGACAAGCGATGAAGCAATAAAAGTCATAAAAGATAAGAATATTGATGCTGTATTAGTTTCACATTCACATTTTGACCACGCTAAAGATGCTGCTGTAGTAGCAGATATGAAAGGAGCTAGATTACTAGCTTCGAAAAGAACCTTGGAGATATATAACAACGATGTTGAACGACCAATTAATGTAAAGAACTCGACAAAGGTTGGTGACTTCAAAGTTACGTTTATCGAATCTAAGCATGCACACAAAAGCTTTTCAAAGAAACTGATAGAAAGGCTCTTTCTTTTTGTCGCCGGTGGTTACGAATATAGCAATGCAGGAGATGTTTACAGTTACTATATTGAGCACCCGCAGTCTAATATTTTGGTTTTGCCTAGTGCAGACTTTCCAGATAAATGGGCCCAGATTAATGAGAAAACTGCCTCCATTGTTTTCTTAGGTATTGGTTTGTTGGGTGAGCGCGATGATGACTTTATTGAGAAATACTGGAAATCAACAGTAATGGATACATGTGCGGGTCTGGTGGTTCCGATTCATTGGGATGACTTTAGAATCCCGCTTAATAAACCATTGAAATCGAAGCCTGATTTATTTAACGATGTATCAAATGCTATGAATAAACTTGCTAAGCTAGCGGATAAAGCAAATTGCAATGGAGAAAAGGTTAAAATTCTGTTCCCTACAAAAATTTCCCCGTTCTCCTTAAAGCTTGGCGATTATGAATCTACACCACTTTCCATTTCTGATGCCAACGTTAACTAGCAGCTAAAGCTTGCTGTAGACTGTTACCTCTTACTGGACGAGTGCCCTTTTGTGATATTTCAGCAAGTGTACTATTCATTTTATCTTCAGTGAGGTGCCTTTGAAGCATGCCAATTATTATCTCATGCTCCTCCATACTAACCCCATTCAAAAATGCCTTATAGAAAGTCTGCAATAAGGTTTTTGATTTTTTATAACCTACGATACGCGAACACCATTTAACTAAAGTTCTTGTCGAAAAGGGTTCTCCTACAGGATCCGTGGCATCATCTAACCTATCGACACCCAATAAAGCATCCCGCAACGCGTTAGCAACCTTTACCAAATCAGATGCTAGCGATATGGGTATCGCACTAAATTGTTTTCGTAAAATGTCGATTTCAACTTCTGCAGACGGATAATGTAATCGAGTCCAACTTATTCGCGACCGTATTGCAGAATCTAATTGCTGTGAAGTAATGTATCGATTAGAGGCGCCATCACCTATGGTATTAGCTGCAACTATCACCCTGGTGTCAGGGTGTGGTTGAACTATTGTTCCATTACTTAATGTCCACGGCTTATTATCTATAACTGCATGAAGAGATGCTGACAGTTCAGGAGACGCCTTATCTATCTCATCAAAAAATACAATCCCGCCATCTCTATAGCACTCTACTACTGCTTGCTCTACGTATTCCGAAACTGAACAGCCATCTTTAACTCGCAACTCCATTCCACCTTCAATTTGCTCAGGCCTAAGTGCACAGTGAATTTGCACCGTTGCCAAACGACGTCTTAGGTGATGTGATATATACCTAACCATCTCGGTTTTGCCCGTCCCAGTTTCCCCAACGAGGCCTAGCGCTCCATCTGCATCTAGGGTCAATTCCACAAGCAAATCTTCTAAAATATCTATTTGAGGAACATAAAAAGGGTTTAGTGGTACAAAAGGGTCGTTTTTTCCTACCTTAACTTCTGTATCATCTGTTACGAAACTAACATTAGGAAATAACTTAGATATAGGTTTTAATTCATAAAATGTAGACATGTAGTTCCCCTAATAGTTAATGATTGTTTGCTTCGTCATTTTTTCAAAAGCAGATGGCAACTGTTCTGCAGAGTCTACGAATAAACACTCATGCTCCATAAAACCAGACTCTCGAAATGCGACACAGTCTCTTCTTGATAATGCGATACAAAGTACAATAATGTTGAGTTTACGTGCCAAATGAAGCATAGACCGCAAGGCATCCCTATGTTTTCCTTCTTCATCAGACGGTAAATCTCCATCAACGATCAAAATCAAGTATCGTCTCTCTAACTGGTTTCCAGTTCTAATAAGCTGCTCTATACCTTCTCGTAATGCTTCACTGGTTGGTGTACTGCCAAATGGTTTTACTGCAAACTTTTCTGATTGTGGCTTCACTCCAAATGCGCAAGCACGATAAAAACAGACCTTTTTGTAACTAAAAAAATAGTCAACTTGAACATTAGCTTTAGGTAACTGGTAAAGGGTTTTTGCTAAACTAAACACTGCGGTATTTGCTGCTAGCATCGGTGACTCATGAGCTTCACCGGCGCCTTTCATTGATTGAGAGCAATCTACAGCAATGTGGATATGTCCCACAGGTTGCTTTTGAATCGGCTCATCTTTAAACACAGTTCCACGGCCGGCAATAGCATGGGGGAAACGTTCCGGGGCCAATTGATTTCCACGATGGTTATATTCGCCAGGCTTTGGAAGTAATGAGTAAAAAGCTTTTTTGACTACTGGCGCCAACTTGGACATTAATCGTCGACTTTTTAAAGCATCAAAATATGAATGGCAAAGCTCAGGGCTAGTCACATATTGTCTGTCGGTGAGAAAGCAATCCACACAACCAGACTGTGAAGCCTCGCTTGCCATGCTATTCATCGTCTCACGTGCTTTGTCGTGTAAATCGCTATCTTGGAAAGGGGTGTCAGCAGATAACCCCTGCTCTATTTGCTCTGGAATACTTAGCGGAGCTTTCTGTGACGGTGATATGCCTTTGCCAGACGGTTTCTCATGCGTTTCATCTCCCACCTGCGGTACTTTCCCATCACTTTTATTTTGAGAAGATATAGATAATGTTTGATGTCTCTCATCATTGTTCGCCTGACCTTTGGGACCTTCTTGGGATATGTCTCGGTCATTGGTCTCACCCTCTTTTCTCTGACTCTCGAGTAAGCGTATTAATTGTTTAATAATCGGGCTTATATCTTCACATCGCACTACCGCATCTACGGCGTCCAGTATGAGATTAAGTGATTTGATAAATTCGGAGTTAGTCGCATCTATTAAAGACTCTCTTGTCATATAAAGATGCTTTTTCATGCACTTGTCATTGTTAAAATGAAACCGGCAGTACATCATCACGTAACCCTGGAATTTAACCATAAATGGCTGAGTGTGATAATCAGCCCCACCACGCTCGACTAAGACTTCGCACATCCCTTGAAGATTGCTAATTGAGCCCGGGTAAGTATCCTTCATAAGTCGTTCCATTCGAACGTCTTCGATAGCATTGAACAAGGTCAACTCTAGTGGTGTAAAACGTTGATTCTTCAAATAGATGAAATCAGAAAATTTTAGATGTCCGGCTTCGTGGTCGATAAGTCCTTCGACTAGTTTGAGGTATACCGGGTCCGTGAAATCTCCATTCCTGATGAATATTTCATCGTTTTTTGTCGCCGCGTTATACCTGATCTTTTCAACGATATGGACTTTTACATTATGACGCCCTGCAATCATTGAGCTGATTTGTTTGAGATATCGCAGGGCTTTATCTTTTTTACGTCTATTACTCGCATCCGCATCAAGCACAGAGACTGTGCTCACAATTTTGGATTGAGGTATATTGTATTGTCCTATTCTCACTCTACTACCACTTAAAAAGGAAATTATGGAAACAGAGTAAGTGCATTTTTTATTCGCGCTACTTTGTGAGGTATGTCATTTCAATAGGTGAGTTGAGAAATAGCAGGTACTCCCATTTGTTATCTGCAGCAAGCTTGAGCTAGTGTAGGAATAATTTATTACTTAATGCCACGAAAATGTTGATAACTATTCAATGAAGTATATAGAGCAAGTACCTGCAAAAATAAGAGAAATATATAAGATTGTTACCGAGTTGGAGGATATGTTCGGGAGACACTTCACGCCTGACGGCCATATGGTAGGCAGTATTGGCGAAGTGCTTGCCGCATACCATTACAACCTAGTTCTTCTTCCTGCATCTGCAGAGAGGCATGACGCCGTAACAAAAGATGGTATCCACGTACAAATAAAAGCGACACAAGCAAGAACGATTGGGTTGAGGTCTAAACCTGAGCATTTGATCGTCCTATATCTGCAAAAGGATGGTACCAATATCGAAATATTTAACGGGCCAGGTGAGTTAGCGTGGAAACACGCAGGGAAACTACAGAAAAACGGTCAAAGGTCTATTGGTGTGGCTAAATTAAATCAATTAATGGAAACACTTAGTGACAAAGTGAAATTGCCAAGAATTCCATAGATAACATCTAGTAAGAGATTTTCGTTAAAGCAAAGCCGTTTTAGCTCCACCCTATTGTCATTGCGACATATGGCTTCCTTCCATAAGCACAATGACAACTCGATGGTTTAAAGGCGTATTTATATTTTACACATTAATAGGACAAGAGTGTCCTGTACCAACTATCTGCGATAACTTCCGTTCCATAAACGTTTGTAAAATCTAACTCTCCCTCTGAAATAGGCCCCTTGGGATGGAGTTTGTCGTTGTAGAAGTTTTCAACAAAATTTTCATCAAGATTAATTCCATTTAGGTTCTTTAAAAACGCTGAATGATGATCAACTATCCTTACGGCTCGACGACCAATTTTAGAGTTATAGACCCTTGCCCAAGTTTCTAAACGTTGGAAGTGGTATTGGTAGAACAAACTTATATCTGATGTAAATGCAGCCCTTCCACTTTCTATAGCGTCATTTTCTGAAATATGCGCAGTATTTGGAGGTATAATTTTTGAGATATACAGCTTAACATTAGGATTTTGACTTATAGCTCTAGTAGCTATTGTTTCAGTAAACCTAATGATATAGGTACTAGCTAACTCGGCATTCGTTGTTCTCCAAATGTTTTTTTGTGGATTAACTAAATACTGATAGGTTTGTGATAATTGTAGAACTCCATCTCTTACGCACCTACCTTGATTGCACTCCTGCCTGATATCATTAGTGCCGCTGTGTAGAAGGATTATATCAGCTTGGCTCAGTTGTTCGTCTGAAACTAAACTATGGATTGTCTGAGTTGTAGCACCTGAATAACCTTCGTGATCACCATCAAAATCATACAATAATCCATTTGTGCTGCTTTGAGTGTCTAAATAGAAGCTTTTACTGCCAATCATATCGACACCCTCATTTGAACCATGTGCCAGATTGCAGATATCTTGTCGCCATGTTCCGCCATAAGATGTTTTCGATTCGGTAATACTATCTCCAATGGTAAGAATATTAATCGAAGCTTCACTATCATCATCAAAACAGTTTTGCAGGGAAGATCTTTCTGGTAATTGGGTTATTTCGACATGCGCTATGTCCATCGAAATAGGACTCGCATTACTTGTCCATTTCATTCCAATGGTCATATTTTCGTTGAGCTTAAGTGAAAATGATAAAGGTACTTTCTCCTTTCCTAAAAGAATACCGTTTATCGAAGTGGTTAACACATTGTCAAATAGACGCACTTCTAAGTTTGACCAAATATTAGCCGATGGTAGATTTGACGGGTAATCAAAAACTTCCACGACCTTATTTTCGCCCCAACCAATGCTTACCACTACCTGTTTTATCTCATTATTTTCAAAGTATCTAATTAGTAAATCATTATTGTGAAATAGAGTGTACATGCCTTTCGGATGACCATTTAGCTTATAGGCCATCCTATAGACGAAATTTTCACTATTAAAATCACTAAGTACACATTCTTTTGAGGTCATTGATAATGACTCGTTAAAGTTAAAACGTACAAATCCCCCCACTTTCTCTTGGGACTTCAGATTGTTATTTTTTTTACTAAATCTGTTCCATGCGACAGGATAAAAATTGCAATAAGTAGCAGCACTATCTCCTAAACCGATGCCACCATTAGGTATATTGTATTCGCTATACTGGTTGACTGACGGCATTATTGCTGGAGACATATGAAACATCACCCAAGGTGTCTCTGTAATCCCTTTGACTAACGGTGGCTCGATCCACCTGCGTAGATGGTTTTCATCATATGAAAGTGTCTGATTGCTTAGCCTGATTTTATTCTGGTTTTTTTGATTTACCGTTAACCAATAATTATTCTTGGAAGATACAAGGCACTCAAACCCTTTTGAGTTTTCTAACCAAAACAATTTTTTACATCTGAAAGGTTCGTTATGATTTAGTGGCCATGTGTTTTGAAACCTTAAAGGTGAATGCAGCATAGTGAAGCTTTTATAATTCTTCGAAGCGACTGAGTTGTTGAAGGAAACTTGAGCATTACCAAAGAACCAACTTAAATCATGTTCTGAACCGACAGAAATCAACTTTTCACTATCAATAAACCTACCCTTTATGACCTGGTGCTCCAAGTTATTGCCGACCGGATTGTAAGTCAAAAGTAATGAATCTTTTGACAGTGCGGGGAATGTACCTTGAACAGGATTAATACCCTCAACAATGATGGATGAGTCAATTATCTTTGATGTTATGGAGTCCCAGTGTTCATCAAAATCCCATACTTCATCAGAGAGGTAGGTTGGCTTTGAACGACCAACTATTTGCACTTCAAAATTTACAAAGTATGAATGTTCAATGAGCCCATCTGATACTTTTTCCAGGGGAACAATTACGTTAAGCAAATAACATGTAAAAACGTGATTTACCCCATCATTTATAGTTTCTGGATTAGACAATACGAATTGACTAGTACAGCTTGACGAATCTGGCACCCATACAGGCCTTCCATTAGTGACAGACATGTAGGAAACAGCTAAGTTTTTTGAAAACCTTGTAGGTAAGCGAGATGGAGACACCCCACTAGCTAAAAGCCTGCTAGTCAAACTTGTAAAAGAGTGCTGGCCATTCAAGGGAAGTGTTATCGCGTTTTTACCTTCAGCAAGGTTAAATGAAACCAAATCATCAGGCTCTTCAATTCCCCCTCTTAAATGACTGGCTTGATTAAGAAGGAGTACAGTGAGTGAAGCAGGACTCCCCTCTGCTACCGGTGATGGTAAGTTATTCTTTATCCCATCGCCTGATATGTAAATCGAGATATGACGGTCGTGACTTACGTTTTGCAATTGTTCTTTTATTAAGCTATTTAATTGGTGGTCGTGCAGTATTGTGGGAATTGATAATGACTCGCTGGCAATGGTCGCATGGGTACATGCAAAAAGAGCTGAAAATAACAACAAAAGCTTTCCTAATCTGCTCTTGAGCCATTTGAAACTTAGTTTATCTAATGTTTCAGACCCTTTTTTCATCCAGTTTATCGATGTAAATTCCCCTCTTCCTAGCCTTTCTATCCTGTCATTCATCTCTTGTTACACCCCTAAATACTGCGAGTGTATTAATGAACAATCTATTAGAGCTGCTAAGAGCCAATTTTTTTAGAACCGGTCTTTAAATAAACGCAAGGTTTGACTAAAACCGGATATAACGTTGGAAAAAAAAGCCCAAGCAAACGGCTTGGGCTTTTTCAATCTACTTCAAACTACGTATTTCTTCCTACAGTCAATGTACCTACACTTACATCTTTTATTATGACTTTTGAACCGGCTGGTATGCTCTCATCGCTGTTCACTTTCCAAATTATTCCTGAATAGTGTAGCGTTGCTGAGCGCGTTGGGCTTACATCTTCCGGAAGCTCGACCATATTCCCTATCAAGTCGTTTTTCACTTTCAAAGGGGCCTTATCGCGCTGCAGATACTTCATAGGTTTCCAGAGGACCACCATTAAAATCAAATCCAGTACTGAAACCGCTATAAAGAGATTCAAAATACTTGGTTCAATACCGCCCGCATAAACTAGTGCAGCTGTTATTAATAACGATAAACCCAAGGTGAACAGGAGAATGACTGAGAACCCAAGTAGTAATTCTGCAATCATCAGCAATAAGCCGATCGCTACAAGATAGCTTTCTATATCTTCCATAACATCAGTTCACCTTATAACCTAGTTTGTTCACTATTGACATTGCTTGCGCAACTACATTGCCAATTTCTGTTGAGCCGTCGGGGAGCAAAACAACCGAGCTTTCTTTCGCGATTTGCTCTTTGGCTTTGATAGCTCCTTTAGCTAAATCTAGTTGTACGGCTTTTTGTCCTTCTTCGGTAGCAGCTGCTCTACCCACCGTTTCAATAGCCTCCGCGTCAGCTTTTGCAACCTGTATAATCGCTTCAGCCTCACCTTGTGCTTTTAATATCTGCTCTTCTTTCTCAGCTTGAGCGGCCAGCACTATAGATTGTTTTTCACCTTCGGCGCGGTTAATGGCAGCTTGTCTGTCACCTTCTGATTCTAGGATCTGAGCTCGCTTAAGTCTTTCGGCTTTCATTTGCTGTTCCATCGCGTCTAGCACTGAATTGGGTGGATTTATGTCCTTTAGCTCATAACGCATAACTTGAACTCCCCAAGGAGCCGCTGCGGTGTTTAAAGCCGATACAATGTTTGTATTTAACAAGTCTCTTTCTTCAAATGTCTTGTCTAACTCCATTTTACCAAGCTCAGAACGCATTGTTGTTTGTGCAAGCTGTTTGACTGCAAAGGCATAATCTTCAACGCCATACGTGGCCTTGTAAGGATCAACAACTCGAAAATACAATACGCCATCAACGCTAAGGGTTATGTTATCTTTTGTAATTGCTGATTGCTCTGGGACGTCTACCGCTTGCTCTTTTAGAGACCTGTCAGCCGCGACAGTATCTATAAAAGGCACTATAAAGTTAAGCCCAGCTTCCAGGGTTGTGTTGTATTTACCAAAACGTGAAATTATAAAAGCTCTGTTTTGAGGGACAAACTTTATCGAAGACTTTAAAAGGACAACGACAAGTATTAATAAAACTACTTGGTAAGAGAAAAGCATTTCAAATATGTATTCCATATTTATTTCCTTTATTAGTTATGAATTGTATATGCCGAAAAAGCCTTCCTACTTTATAAGTTGATAAAAACCGCGCTATTTTTTAAGTCTGGTTAGCGTATTTTTAGGTGTAGTATAGAAGTACTCGAACGAGTAATGTATTACTTGAAGGTTTTGGCATAGATACGATCTTTTATGTCGCTTTTTGTTGTTCTCTTATTTTTCTGTAAATCTCTTCACGGTAAACAGAGACATCGCGAGGTGCTTCTATACCTATTTTCACCTGACTCCCTTCTACATTTAAGACTTGCACCTTAGTCGTATCATTAATTATCAGCGATTTTCCTATATTCACGTTCAAAACTAACATTACATAACTCCTTGTTTGTAAACTTTGCATCTCAGACTACACAATTCAATTTGCTTTGAATACTGATCTTTAGAAAGTAAGTAGCCTCCCCAGTGTATTAAATGCCTTTCGCAAATAAATACACTTGAAACTAGCCTTCAATAACCGACAAAAAAGATCTCATTTTCGACTCAGTGTTCTACATTCTGGGTTTTAAAGAGACTATTACCGTTATCACTCGGCATTAATACATTTCTCATCAATAGTAGAAAACGAGTGAAAGTAATGAAGGCCAAAAATCATGTTTTTTTAATATTGTACGTTTGTATTACCTTTTTGATGCTAACAGGATGTGGAGGGGGAAGTGACCAATCTGGGGACCAACTACTTAACAGTGCTGGAGAACTCACTGCAGCTGAGCAAGCGACCCGTAACAGCAAAGTTTTTGCAATAATTAATAAAGAAGAAGTAGTTTCAGACCCAAGTAAAATTATCATCATTGACGGTCAACAAAGTTACGATGAACTAGCAACAGATAATATTTTGCTCCAATGGTCCGTTACCAGCGCGCCTGCAAATGCTGAGTTTAGTTTGGTTACCAGCGATAATAAAAGTATTGAGTTTATCGCAGAAACCATAGGCACATACGTCATAGAACTTGTTGCAACTGATGGCTTCAACTCTGACGAAGACACAATTACTATAACGATAGTAGAACCTGTTCCAGTCGCTATCCTTCCAGATAGTTTTTCTCTTAAAGTAGGGAATATTGCCGAAATATCAGGTGCCAATAGCTTTGATAGTATTGATGGCACTTTGTTGTTCCAATGGCAGGTTACTTCTCCAAGTGGCGTTGAAGTTGCTTTTGATACTTCTGAAACAGGCGAATTTATTGCTTTTCAACTGTCTGAACTTGGTCAATATGAAGTGCAGTTGTCGGTATCCGACTCAGACGAACACACTTCGCTCACTGCCAAAGTAATTATTACAGCAACGAATGAAGCGCCGGTAGCCGTAGCTGGGGAAGACCGTGAAGTTGCTTATAAAACAGATGTTGAACTGGACGCCAGTTTTTCTCAAGACTTTGACAGTGAAACGCTAAGTTATTCGTGGGCTCTATTAGAGACACCTCCAGGCGCTAATACGTCCATTACTTTTTCACCCGAGAGCCCATTAGCCACTTTTTTCGCTCCCTTACCCGGTTTATATCTTGTCGAATTAACTGTATTCGATGGTTATGAATCACATACAGATGAAATACTTATCACGGCAATAAATACACTTCCCGAACTCAATGCCGGCGAAGATATTAGCATCCAAAGTGGCGAATCAGCTAACCTAGTGGCACACGCCTCCGATATAGAAACTAGTGCACTTGTGTATTCCTGGGAGCTATTATCCCAGCCAAGTGGTGAGCCCGTGTCTATCAATGGCGATACCGCCACACTTAATGTGGTTCTCCACACTGGAGGTGAATATACTTTTGAAGTTCAGGTAAGTGATGATTATGACACCGTAACG
>Ga0105235_100366_pt1 | contig 16285 bp, 17 predicted proteins | sample Virmet3819_2500_FD_90059 | JGI IMG/M metagenome (GOLD analysis project Ga0105235, IMG submission 90059) | Marine viral communities from the Southern Atlantic ocean transect to study dissolved organic matter and carbon cycling - metaG 3819_2500 | ecosystem: Environmental > Aquatic > Marine >... | reverse complement strand
TATAAATTGAATGTTGATGCTTTTTCTATATAACCCTAATTCTACACCGCGATTTAAATTATTTACAACACAATCTTGCATTAAGTAATATTGCTTTTGCTTTAATGATTCAAAAATTTTTGGATAATACTTTTGAAGTTGATGTTGAGGTGAGGATTTTTCGTCTTTCAAATGTTCCATTATAAAACGCTTGATTTCATAAATTTCTTCAATAGGGTTTTTCTCTAAAGAACAAATACAATTAATGCCTTTAGATATCATATCAAACATATGCAATGTTGTAGCTTCTACTAGCTTTGTTTTATTATCAAAATGTTGATATATAGTTTTTTTTGAAATACCTAAAGCATTAGCTATATCATCCATTGTTACGCTTTTAAACCCGTAGTTTAAAAATAAATCTGCTGATTTGTTTAAAATATTCTCTCTCATAATCTGGGCAAATGTACGTCAGGAAACTTTAAAAACAAAAAAAGTTTCCTAAGTTTTAATGATTTTTTAACATGCGATTATTTTAGTTTAATATGTGTAATTGCTTTATTTTTGCAGGATGCAAAATATCTCTAATTATCAAAAAGCTTTTATGGCGTATTTACAGCAATACGCAAAGCCAAAACAGCCAGAAAATTTATATAATCCTATAAATTATATCTTAGAATTAGGCGGAAAAAGATTAAGGCCAGTACTAACTTTAATGACTGCCGAAATTTTTGATGCTAACCATAAAGATGCTTTTGATGCAGCATTAAGTGTAGAGATTTTTCATAATTTTTCATTAGTGCATGATGATATTATGGATGATGCACCATTACGTCGCGGACAACAAACTGTACATGAAAAATGGGATATTAATACTGGTATTTTGTCGGGAGATGCAATGCTAATTATGGCTTATCAATTATTTGAGAATTACGAGCCTAAAACGTTTCAAGCATTAGCCAAATTATTTAGTAAAACAGCTCTAGAGGTTTGTGAAGGACAACAATACGACGTAGATTTTGAAACAAGAGATGATGTTACTATCTTGGAATACTTAAAAATGATTGAGTATAAAACAGCTGTGCTAGTTGGTGCGGCTATGAAGATGGGAGCTATTGTTGCAAAAACGTCTGAAGAAAATAAAGAAAGCATCTATCAATTTGGAAGATTGTTAGGTATAGCTTTTCAGCTTCAAGATGATTATTTAGATGCATTTGGCGATCCAAAAACGTTTGGAAAGCAAATAGGAGGAGATATAATTGAAAATAAAAAAACATATCTGTATTTAAAAGCATTAGAGTATTTGGATGCAGATAAAAAAAGGCAATTAGAGCAATTATATTCGGTTCAATTAGAAGATAACAAAGATAAAATAGAAACTGTAAAACAGTTTTTTGAAGAAAGTGGATCTGCAAAAGCAACTCAAAATGCTATAGAAGAATATACAAATAAAGCGTTTAAGGTTTTAGATGACTTAACTATTTCTGAAGAAAAAAAGCAGCTATTAAAAGATTTTGGAATGGGATTAATGACAAGAAAAGTCTAATGAAATTACCAGCAACATTTGAAAACTTAATTGAAGACGCCACAAAATTAAATTTGTATAAAAAATTAGTCTCTCAACTAAACAAAGATTTTTTATATGCTAATATAGATTTAGATTTTGATGAAGATATCTTACCAACTAGTTTGAAGTTGTTGTTGCAGGATACGGTATATAGATTAATACAAGAAAAATTTACAGAATATCTTAATTTGCTATATATAATTGATGTGCCAGAACATCAAATTAAAGCTTTAGATGGTAACGATACTTTGCAGTTAAGTGAAAACGTTTCATTTTTAATCCTAAAAAGAGAATGGCAAAAAGTATGGTTTAGACACCAATATTCTTAATTTAAGATAGTTTTGTCTTAATTAATTTTTATATCTTTGTAATAAATTATTAATAAATGTTTTCAAAAGCTTGCGAATACGGAATTAGAGCCTCAATTTTTATTGCTAAAAACTCTTATGAAGGGCAACGTGTAAGTCCTAAGGAGATTTCTGAAGAAATTAATTCTCCTCAAGCATTTACTGCAAAAATACTTCAAGCTTTAGTTAGAAACCATATTATAAAATCTGTAAGAGGCGCACATGGTGGTTTTGAAATTGATAAAGATCAAATACCATTAATTAAATTATCTCAAATTGTTAAAGCTATCGATGGAGATGCTGTCTACAGTGGATGTGGCTTAGGTTTAAGTGCCTGCGACGAAAATCATCCTTGTCCTGTGCACGATAAATTTAAAGATATTAGAAATGGTTTGAAACAGATGTTAGAAACTACTAATTTAGAAGAATTAGCTATGGATATTAAGTTAGGTTCTTCGTTTTTAAAAACTTAAAATTACAATATAAAAAAAGGATCGATTTCAACTTACAATTATTAGATTGAAATCGAGTTTCAATAAAAAAAATTTAAATATAAATAAGACAAATTTATCCGAAATAAATAATAAATCATGGAAGTATTACAAAACAACATCGAAAAAGAAATAGGACAGTACGTTGCAGACGATTTTAGAACTGCAGCTATTTTTTCTAAATACAAAATAGATTTTTGTTGCAATGGTAATAGAACAGTTGCCGAAGCTTGCAAGAAAAAAGGTATTGATGAAGCTGCAATTATAGCAGAACTTAATAACGTTTTAAATGCCAAAACAGGCGAAAGTATAGACTATAACTCTTGGCCATTAGACTTGTTGGCAGAATATATAGAGAAAAAACACCACAGATATGTAGAAGAAAAAATACCTGTGTTACTTCAGTTTTTAAACAAATTATGTCGTGTGCATGGCGAACGTCATCCAGAATTATTTAAAATAAACGAGTTGTTTACAGCATCTGCAGGCGAGTTAGCCTCACACATGAAGAAGGAAGAACTAATCCTTTTCCCTTTTGTAAAGAGAATGGTTAATGCTAAATTAAAAAATGAAGCAATCCAATCACCACAATTTGGCACTGTAGAAAACCCAATTGCTATGATGAAGGAAGAACACGATAATGAAGGACAACGTTTTAGAGACATTGCAGAATTAACGGACAATTACAATCCGCCAGCTGATGCTTGCAACACGTATAAAGTTACCTTTGCTATGTTAGAGGAATTTGAAAAAGACTTGCATTTACATATTCATTTAGAAAATAACATTCTGTTTCCTAAAGCTATAGCGTTAGAAACACAATTTGATTGATAGCGATCCCTTATCTACTTTTTTTAACCTATAGTAAAATCCTGAAATGTTTTCCTCAGACATTTCGGGATTTTTATCTTATTTCATTACTTTTCTAACCCAACTAATTGATACATGCCAAAAAAATTAGTCATAGTCTGTTTAATTAATTTCTTTATTGCTGCAGTAATGGGATTGACTTTGCGTTTTTCTTTTATAGACTCTATTGATATTAATTATCGGTTTTTAACGCATGCGCACTCGCACGTAGCCATGTTAGGTTGGGTATATTTAATGTTATATGTACTTTTTGTACATTATTTTGTTCCAGAAAAACTTAAGGTCTTCAATCGGTTGTTTTGGCTAACAGAAGTTGCTGTAATTGGCATGATGCTTACTTTTCCGTTTCAAGGATATGCTGCTATTTCTATTACGTTTTCAACCTTACACATTTTTTGTAGTTACTACTTTGTGTATCTAATTTGGAAACACTGCAAAACCTCATCAAACGTAAGTCAAAAGTTGTTAAAAACAGCATTGTTATTTATGGTTGTTTCTACCTTTGGTGTTTGGTGTTTAGGTCCAGCAGTAGCAACACTTGGTCAGTCGTCTGCGTTTTATCAAATAGCAATACAATTCTTCTTACATTATCAGTTTAATGGATGGTTTTTAATAGCAGTTTTAGTGGTCTTTTTTCATCTTTTACAGGTTGAAAATTCTAAAATATTTAAACAGTTTTTCTGGTTATTAATTGCATCAACTTTATTAACCTTTGCATTGCCAACTCAATGGTTTGCACCTCATGATAGTTTATTGTGGATTAATGGTTTTGGTGTTGTTATCCAAATTTTAGCGCTGTATAAATGTTTTCAACTTATAAAACCGAAAATAAATACGCTGACAAATCAGAAAAACAAGCTAATATTTTATATGTATTGTTTTGCGCTGATTTGTTTTGTTTTAAAAGTAGTTTTTCAGTCACTTTCTATTTTACCTGAGTTTTCTCAAGTAGTTTATGAGCATCGTAATTTTGTTATTGGTTTTATCCATTTGTTAATGCTTGGTGTTATTAGTGGATTTTTATTTGCTTTTATCTTGAAAACTGATTTGGTTACGGTTTCAAAATCACTAACTTTTGGTGTTTATAGTTTTGTGTTAGGCTTTGTATTAACCGAATTATTACTGCTCATTCAAGGCATCAAGTACTATTTTAAAAGCGGAATCCTAACAGAATATTACCTGCTATTATTTTTATTTAGCATTTTATTGCCTTTAGGCATTAGTTTTATTTTATTAAATATTATTAAATCCAAAAAGTATGCAACATCAGCCACAAAAAAGACATAAAGCCTTGCAACCCTTAAGCAGAGAACATCATTTTGGCTTGTTATTGTGTTATAAAATTAAAATGGGTTTTCGATATCAGATAGCGACAAAACGTATTAAGACGTATGCTGACTGGTTTTACAAAACCCATTTAATTCCGCATTTTGAAATGGAAGAAAATCACATTTTTCCCATTTTAGGCAATGATCACGAATTGGTAAAACGTGCTTTGACAGAACACAAAAATTTAATACACTTGTTTGAAGAGAGTAATGATGAGACTATAACGTTGCAGCATATTAAAGACCAATTAGAACAGCATATAAGATTTGAAGAACGTGTGTTGTTTCCTGAAATACAAAAGATAGCTACGGAAGCAGAATTAATTGATATTGAAAAAATTCATCAACCAGAAGTTTTTGAAGATAATACTGATGATGAATTTTGGACAAAATAGGTCCAAAGATTATGTCGTCTTTTGATTATCAAATTAAAGGTTTTATCCTGTTTTCAAAACTTTGGGATTTTACTTCCGATGATTATCAGAATTAGTTTTTATAAACCTTTAATGGTTTCTTGTCATTTCGACAAAACGAGTGACGAGAAATCTCTTTATTATAAGATTACTCTTCGTGCCTCATTCTTAATGACAGAAATACTTTTAAAAAAAGACCTCACAGATTTTAAAACCTGTGAGGTCTAATAGGTTTATGATTTATATATTTTTTAGTTCACACATTTAACCATGTTTATATCATTTTCAAGGAAATACATAAGATAAATTCACATAAAAATTGCGTCCTTGTCTTGGTATATTATTCCAGTCTGCATAGGTAGAATAATTGGCGTCTAAAATATTTTCGATACCATATTTTAGAATTGTTTTTCCGTTTTTACCATAAAATGCATGACCTAAATTAAGGTTTAAGATAGCATATGAAGCGGTTTCATTTTCGCCATATAAACTACTAAAATTACTTTGATTGCCATTACCTTCTAGCTGTAAAGCTGCATTAAATTTTGATGTATTGTAATTAAATTCTGCAAAATAAGAGAACGGTTTTATAAGTGGTAAATTTTTGTTATTGCTTCCTTTACCATAGTTATAACCAATAGTTCCGTTTACTGATAATCGCTCAGAAATTTTATAGCTACTGTTTAAATAGACATCAAAAATAGAAGCATGGTCTAAAGCATTATAAACGCGTACTCCATTAGCACCAATAGTCATAGAACTTACGTTTGGCGCTAAATCTCCGATAATATAATCCATAATATAAAAGTAAGATGATTGTAAGCCAATTTCAAAATCATTGAATTTTTGGTTGAAACTAAAGTTGGCTTCTAGCGCTTTTTCATCTTTTAAATTTGGATTGCCTATGTAGTCATAATTATCAAAACTATTAAATATAAAAAAACCATAACCTTCACTTACCGATGGTGCACGTTCGCCATAACCTAAACCAAAAGAAAGCTTATAATTGTTCTTATTATACTTGTAAGCAGACGCAACACTTAATAGCGTTCTGTCTTTGGTGTCTTCTACATTATCATGAAAAATACCTAAACTTTCTACGCCTTCTTCTTTGGCTATCCTGTTGTTGTGTAAACCAAAGCGCACAGAAGATTCAAGGCTAGAATTATCGTTTAAATAATATGCGTCCTTGGCAAAAATACCTGTGTAACGTGTTCTAATATCTGGCCAAGTGTACATAAACATATCTGGTTCATTTGGGTTGTTAGAAAACATGGTCATTTCAGCTAAAGATTTATTATAAAACCCATTTAAGTTAAGAGATACATGGTGTTTGTCTTTAATAACATCTGCTTTGCTGTAAAATCCATAGGTATCACTCCATCCAGGCATATCCATTCTTATAGGAACAATTGGTCGCTTGGTGTCGTCCATTATATGAGTAATAGTGTTAAAATACAATTTGGTTTCTAATGTTTTTAAGGCTTTGTTTTCTGGTGTGTAATGATGGGTTAATGAGCTAATTAAAGCTTCTGCCAAAGATACATCCATTGGTAAAGCAGGATAGCCAACATCTGTGGCTTTGTCGTAAATAATATTGGCGTCTAGGCTTTGGGTTTCAGAGAATTTATAACCTGTTTGTAAGGATAGATTATATTTTTCGAACTGAGAATATAATACTTCTTTATTGTTACCAGCATCATAATTATCAGATGTTCTAAAAATCCCATCTGCACTTATAAAAAACTTGTTGCCTGCATATTCCAGATCTAATCCTGTAGCTTTGTAATTTCCGTTAGTTTCGTAACCTAAATCGATACTTGATTTTAGACCAGAACCATTAAATTTAGAAGTAGGTAATTGCAAATCGATGCCTCCACCAACACAATGTCCGTTTTCGGTACCTTCTTGACCAGAACCAATAGTTACTTTGTCAAGATTTGATACATCTACGTAGGATGTAATGGGATCCATTTTGTCAGTACAAGCACCAAAAATCTGCATGCCATCAATGGTTACTACCAAACGCTGGCTAACCATGTTGTTAACCGTTGGTTCCCAAGCATAATTACCTCGTTTTATCATCGTAACATTATTGGATTTTTCTAAGTAATCATCAATACTAGATAATGTTTTTTCTTGTCTGTGATTACTAAATTTACGTCGCGATACGATAAGGACTTCTTCTAATTTTGTCGTGTCTTTTTTGGCTTCTTCTTGCTGGTCTTGTGTAAAACCAGTTGCAGATACTAGAAGACATAAAAAGACTAATAGTTGCATTTTCATAGCAAAAAAAATTTTAGTGTTTAAATAAGTGTGAAATGCTGCCAATTTGAGAACAGCCGAAAAAACGGCTATTATTATTTTTCTATAGCATTTCGACTGCGCTCAATATGGCATATAATAAAAATTAGAATTCTAGGTCTAAATATAAACTGCTAGATTCATTGTTTTCAGTAACATCTTCACCTTTTAAAACGGTTCCGGACGCGTCTAAAAGCTTCAGATTAAGCTTCCAATAGCCAGTCATTGTTAAGGATAAATTTCCGTAGTAAAAATGATCTGCACTGTTATACGTTAAATCTGTATTGTTTGGTGAGCTGTGATTACCCATTCCTGGCATACGCGGATCTAAAGCAATGGTGTAATCTTCCACAACTGGAAACGTCATCATATTTTCCATTTTAAAAAGACCTACTTTCATGTTATTTATTGCTATACTTGGGTCTTTAGGCGCTATCAAAGCTACAATATATCTGCTATCGTCGCTACCCATAAAACTTGCAGTATTCTGGTTTTCGTATTGCATAACGTTTATAGTTTCTGTTACAGAATAGTCCACATCGTTAATAGTATAATCTAAAGTTAAAGACCAACCAGAACCATCTTCAAAAGTCATCTGATAGATTATAAAACCTTGGTAAACCGTATCTTTTCCTATTGCTTTTGTGATTTCGGATTTAGGACATGAATGTTGCATCGTTGGCATTTGCATTACTGGCATCCAAGAGATTGTAGCATCTTCTACGTATGTATTTGTGTTATTGTCTTTAATTCTTAAGCTAATCATGTTGTAACCAGTTTCAAACATTCCTTTTTCGTTATAAAGTTCTATGGATTGGTCACCATTTTCTATGGTTTTAATAAGTTGTAAATTTTCAACTTCATTAATTAGCATTGTGTCGTCATTATCGTCTGTTGAACATGAAAAGAATAGCGTAAAACATACGATTGGTAATAAATATTTAAGTTTCATTATTATAGTGTTTGAGTTAATTTTTTGACATAATTATCTTGTTTTGAAACCATTTTGGCATCAAAAAAGAAAGAAATATGCTCTAAGAGCATCACGAAAAAATTAACACAAATTTGGTGGTGGTGTATCTATAGTATAAAAGCCAGTAGTTGGTGCTTTTATTTTATAATATAGATTACTGTGTAGTTGAGATATTTGAGAAAATTCCTCAACGTTTAGATGTCTAAAAGTATTAATAACAAAAAAGTCTAAGTGCGTTCTTTCATTGTCTGGCAATGGTGCATTTTGATTAGAATTGGTGTTATTTTCTGCCAGTTCTATTGTTAATTGACACTTACCGTTACATCCTTTTTGATTTTCTTTTTGGATACAAAGTGTTTTAGCTATAACCTCTTGGTTAATCACAAAATCGGTTACAATAACGACATTGTTAATGTTGTTCGCTAATAAAACGAATGTTAAAAACAAGGCAGTTAATTTATATGTAACCTTTAATATCATGTTGCTAAATTAGGACAAACTTGTCCTAAATAATATGATTTATGTCAGCTAATAATTAGTTTTTAAAATAGTTAAAATAGGTTGCTGTTAAGCGTTGCAAATGTCTTACTTTTTTGTCTATTTCTGAAGTGTTATCTAGTTCTTTTATCTCTGAAATTTCTTCTATAATAGGAACCAGTACTACATGAAGTTGGTCATGCGCTTCGCCAGTCATATCACAACTTTTAATGATATAACTGGTTTGCTTTGAAAGCGATTTGCCTAGTTTTTTAGCACTCTTAAAATCATTATGTTTTAAAATCGAATCAATGCGCTGCATTCCAATATGCGTTTCTTTATTAGCAACCCATTTCTGGTTGTTATTAAGTGTCAAACCTTCTAATTGTATAGAAGAAGTTGTCTGAGGATTAGACTGGTCGTTTTTGCAACCAAAAACGAAAGCTAAAATAAGTAATGCTATGGCAAATTTAATTTTCATAATGGTGTGGTTTTAATGTCGATTAGTAGCTTAAAAATCTTTTTTCTTAGACTTAAATATAATTCTTAAAACAGGTAACACAACCCAAACGGTAAGCATTACAAATGAAATAATCAATCCAAAACTAGTCCCAAAAAATTGTTTGAACACTGCTCCTGTATAGCCTAATAAAGCTGAAATATCTAGTTTTAATAGAATTAATGTTCTTGATAAATCTATAGGATTTAGCATCGTACCGATTAAAGATACTTTGTCTAAAGGATAATCTTCAAACATAATTAGTGTCATTAAAAACAGACCATCATAAATGACTGCCAGGAATAACCAAAGCAAAATTGCATATCCAAAACCTTTAATTTTATTCTCGTTAGATAAGGCAATATTAAAAGCTAAAGCAGTAAAAATTAGGGTTAAAAATGTACCTGTAATAAGTAGTAATGAAAAGTCCCAAATGGCACTACTTTCAAACAAACCATAAAACACAAAAGGCAATCCTAAGCCTAAAATTAAACTCATAGAAAGTGATAAGGCTACACCTAAATATTGGCCTAAAAAAATAGACGAACGCTTTAAGGGTTGTGCTAATAAAAGCTCTGTAAATTCTTTGGAATTGTAATAATACATAACGCCAAAAATAGTTCCTATTAAAGGTACTAAAACAATAATAACGTTCATTAACGTTATGACTGCTTTTGATAGGTCGTTGTTTAAAAACAACAGGACAATACCAAGCAGTAAATAGAATGCAAAATAGACGTAACTCCAACGACTACGCATTAAATCGAAAAAACTATATTTTAATATTTTAAGCATGATTGTCTGTTAATATAGACGCAATCGCGTGTTCAAAATCAGGTTGATCGGTCTTGTTTTTTAATTTTTGAATAGTGCCTTTAAAATAGATTTTACCTTCGAGGATAAACACAATTTCATCCGAAATTTCTTCAACAAAACTCATAATATGAGAAGTGATTAAGATGGTTTTTCCTTTTTCTTTTTCTGCACTGATTAAATCTTTTAATCTAATAAGAGAAATTGGGTCTAAACCTGTAGTAGGTTCGTCCAAAATAATTAATGGACTATCAAACATAAAGGTTAAAACCAAGTTGACTTTTTGTTTGGTTCCACCAGAAAGATTGCCTAATTTTTTATCTAAAAAGGGTTCTAATCTGAAGAGTTCTATTAATCGTTGATCTTCATTGGTGGGTTTGCGCAAATCCTTAATCATCTTGATTAATTCTTTAACACGAAGATTACTTGGGAAATTGGCTATTTGCGGTAAATAATCAATTTTATGTCTGTAATCAGAATTCTTTTTAATGTTCTCATTTAAAACGGTAATGTTTCCCTTATCAGGAATTACCATGCCTAAAACCGATTTTATCAATGTTGTTTTACCAGACCCATTTGGTCCAAGAACTGCAAAAATACCGCCTTCAGTTATGGATAAATCAACACCGCTTAGCACTTGATTTTTACCAAATTTTTTATGTAGATTCTCTATAGTTACCATGTTATTTTTTTCATTTGAGGGTTGTTGTCCATTAAATCATCTGGAGTAAATACGGGAGATACTTTTTCAGAAAAATCAATAATATCTATAAACATACTACGCAGTAAAATAATGGTTTCTGGTGTGCGATTTACAATGTAAGAGAATAGTTTTACTGGTCTGTAAGGCACATCTCCAATACCATCTTTGTTAAGATCGTAACCTGTGTAATTGCTCCAATAGTTTTTATCAAATTCGTTGTCATTAACCTTGCTATTATAGGCAATATCAAAAGAGTTATATAAAAAGTTATTTTGGGTAAATTTATTAGTGTAGCATGCTCCTTTTACTTTAATGGCCCAACCATTGTTAGAAAACGTGTTTTGCTTGTAATTAATACGATTAGAACCTTCAATATTAATCCCAATCGTGTTGTTTTCAAAGGTATTGCCTTCAATTTCTGCATCGTTTATTTCTTTTAACAGCAAACCATAAGAAGCCGTTCCCCAATTTTCCTTAAAAATATTGTTGTACATCTCTATGTGCTTAGAAAACATTACGGCAACGCCTGCACCATTATTTTCGAAAATATTGTCTTGATAAATATCGTCATTAGAAAACATAAAGTGAAGTCCATAACGCACATTTAATGCGCTTACATTGTTTTTTATGACACAATCGTCGGAAAATTCTAAATAGATACCATCACGCACGTGTTGCACAAAATTATGTTCAATTTGAACATTTTTACTGTACCAAAGCTGAATTCCATTACCAGAATTATACTCTTCAACAGCTTCACCAACTATTTTGTTGTGAAACACCTTTCCGTCTCTCGATTTTTCGATATAAATACCAAAGAACAATTTTTCCAAAACTAAATTCTGAATAAGAAAATTCTTGCTGTTTTTAACACGAATTGCGGCATAATCTTCAGTATAACTGTTGCCCACATTTTTAATGAACAAACCATCAACGGTAACACTATCTGCTATAACGGTAATAATCTCACCTTTTAATTCGCCATCTATAACCGGATAATTTTCGCCAATTATGGTTAAAGGCTTATCAACTATAACAGCGTGTTCTTTGTACGTTCCTTTTTTAACTACAATAGTATCAAAGTCTTTAGCATTGGTAATTCCTTCTTTTAAAGTTGAAAAAGGACAGGTTTTACATACTTCAATGTTTTGGGCAATAGTTGGGCTAGCCATTAAAATGACTGTAAGAAAAACCAAAAGTTGTTTCATGAAATTAGTCCTTAAATTTTACTAGTAACTCTTCCCAAGTGTATAAGTCACCACCTTTTTCTGCTTGAAACTTTTCAGCCTCTGCTTTATTTTCAAAAGCAGAAAGAAAGGCTCCCATTGGACTTGGAATATTCTCGCTGATTAAAAATGTGGCTTTTGTAGCATCAATTAGAGCTTCTGGTTCTGTATAGTTGTTCGATAAGTATAACTCAATTTCAGACGTTTCAAAATCCTTCATAAAGTTAATCATACATTCTGTAGCGTCAAATTTATAGACTTTACCTTTTTTGGTGACAACTTCCGCTGCGTGTGTTTTATCTACAATGGTCATTTTACAGAAGTAACAACCATCGCTTCCATAATTTATAGGTTCTGGTTTAGCATTACAATTAAAAAGTACCAGTAATAATGCAATAATTGAATAGTGTTTTAGTGTTTGCATAATTTTAAGTGTTTTGAGTTTACAGTAAAACTTACTGCGTTGTTTTCTTCAAACTTGCTTTTCTCCCTAGCCAAAAAGCAACAAGGGTCAATGTCATACCTACAAACATAAGATAACCTCCTACGTGTGGCAATGAAGTGACGTCAAAATTCAATAATTTTTGAAAACCAAGTAATGGTGGTTTGTAAGACATTGGTGTGCCATCTGGATTGGTTACCTTAATTATGGCATGTGGATCTAAATCGCTTCCATATTCAATCAGCCAATTATTAAAGTCGTACATACCCAATATACCTAAAATTGACATAAGTATAAACCAACCTAAAAAGTACTTATAGCTAACTTTTTCAAAAAAGCCTAATAAACCAATGATAACACCTAAAAGGACCATACCAATAATTACTTTTGGGAACACTGAAAACTCCCACATATCTTCGGGTTTAGGGATGGTTTTCATACCAATATAGTGGTTTAGACCATCAATATTTTGCAAATCGAATTCATTTACCCCTTCGATACCTTGAATGTAGATATTCATACCTAATGGATCTGGATATTGTGGAGCACCAAGCATAATGTTCCATAAAGGGAATTTAAAAAGCCCTAGCAATAACAAGGATCCTATAATCATTATAATTCCAGCCTTTTTCATAATAATATTAATCTAATTAACCATTTAGTTAATAGTGTTTTAAAAAGAAAGGCGAGAGCGACAAATCAACTCTCGCCTTATATTAGGAAAATAAACACTAAAACAAAATTCTCCTAAGTTTTTATTAAGAAACTATTCACCTAAAGACCATGACAATTCTATGTTTGAATTTGCAGGAGATACGCGAACGTAACCTTGCATTTCTTGGTGTAATGCAGAACAGAAATCCGTACAATAGAATGGCCAAACACCAACTTGCTTAGGTTCCCAAGTCAAGGTTCTGGTTTGTCCAGGCATAATTAACAATTCGGCATTATTGGCACCAATCATTGCAAATCCATGTGGTACATCAAAATCTTGCTCTAAATTAGTGACATGGAAAAATACTTTGTCACCTAATTTGATACCTTCAATATTATCTGGTGTAAAGTGACTTCTAATAGTAGTCATATAAATATGAACTTCATTACCTTTTCTTACCACTTTAGCATCTGAATCTGAAAAAGCAGCGTAAGGATGTTTATTTTCTTCTAAGTTGTAGATTTTTTGAGAACGTTCTTTTACTAAGTCTGCTTCCATTGCAGCAGCATAATGAGGCTCTCCGTGTGTAGGGAAATCTAACAATAGTTCCATTTTCTCTCCAGAAATATCGTACAATTGAGCCGAATGTTCCATTTCTGGACCAGTTGGTAAGTATCTGTCTTTTGTGATTTTATTCATCGCAAACATGTATTTACCTTGTGGTTTTCTTGAGTTTCCTCCAGGAATTGTTAAGTGACCAACTGAGTAATATGTAGGTTTTCTGTCAATGACTTCCCAAGTTCCTAATTTCCATTTTACAACTTCAGATGAAATAAAGAAAGTCGTATATGCATTTCCTTCACCATCAAACTCAGTATGTAATGGGCCAAGTCCAGGCTGTTCAACAGATCCTGCTAAAACATCTTCAAAATTTAAGATCGGAATTCCGTATGCTTCACCAGCAAACTTTTCACCTTCAATAGCTTTTAACATTTTAGAGAATGAATGCACTGTTAAGTTGGCAGATAGCTTACCATTACCAACAATATATTCTCCAGAAGGATCTACATCACAACCATGAGGAGATTTTGGTGTTGGTAAGAAATATACAGCTCCTGGTACTTCAGTTGGATTAATCACACGTACTTCTTTTTTCATTGTAGAAGTTGCAGTGTGTGTATGCTCGTCATAGACATTGTGTGCATACTCTGCAGGCATCATTTTTCCGCCTCCGTTATTTACGTATTCTTCAATTTTTTTCCAGTTAATAGCTGCAATAAAATCTTTATCGTTTTGTGAAGCGTTAACCTCTAGTAGTGTATTTGCTTCTTCAGTATTATAAGTAGTGAAGAAAAACCAACCATGAGATTTTCCGCGTCCAGGATGTGATATGTCGTAGTTAAAACCAGGCATTAAAACTTGGAATTTGATATCCATATTACCTGTTTCTGGTGCTACGCTAATAAATGATAGTGCACCTTGAAAATTACCTTTATACTCTTTAATTGGCATATCACGTTGTGGTACAGGTACAGAAAAACGTGTTCCTGCTACTACATACTCTGTATTTTCTGTGACAAATGAAGAACTATGATTACCAGCACTATTTGGTACTTCAATAATTTCGGTAGTTTCAAAAGTTTTTAAGTCAATTTTTGCTATTCTTGGTGTGTTATTTTCATTTATAAAAATAAAACGACCATCAATTTCTCCATTGGTTTGAGAAATATCTGGATGGTGAGAATCTCCCCAAGGAATAAATCCATGAGAGGTATTTAGCATTGGTTTTGTTTCTTCAGAATATCCATAACCTGAAGTAGGAAACTGTGAAAACACAGGTATTTCTTTAAACATTCTACCAGATGGTAAGCCGTAAACGGTTAAATTTCCACTGTAACCACCAGAAATAAAGGCGTAATGCGAGTCGTGCTCACCAGGAGCTACATAGACTTTTTCGGCTATGTTACTTGATAAGGCTCCAGATTTTCCGCCAGACTTACCAGAGTTATTACAGCTTGTAAATGCGGCAAATACCGCTACAATTGCAAGTGTTGATTTTAATATTTTTTTCATTTTTGTTTATTTTTAAATAGTGTTTGTAGTTATTCTGAAGGTGGTAATAAAACTTTATCAATGACGTGGACTATGCCGTTACCAGCATTAATACTAGCTAGTATTTTAGCACCACCAATCATGGGTTCGTTATCAATTACTTCTACTTTTACATAGGCGTTGTTAGCTTGACCTAATTTTTTAAATTTCTTTAAAAAGTCTTTGGAGTAGTTTCCTGGAGTTACATGATACTTCAAGATATTAGCTAAAGCATCTTTGTTTTCAGGTTTTAATAAATTGTCTACTATTCCTTCTGGTAAAGCTTCAAAAGCTTCATTAGTAGGAGCAAAAACCATTAATGGTCCTGCGTTTACTAAAGCGTTTTCTAAAGACGCAGCTTGTACAGCTGCTACAAGTGTTGTATGGTCTTTAGAGCCCATTGCAATACTTAAAACAGTTGAACTCTTATCATCCTCAATAAAGGCTTGTCCAGACTTTTTTGAAGGTTTTGAGGCTTCGTTAGTAACTTCTGTTGTGGTTGTTGAGTCTTTGTTTGCATCCTTACAAGAGTAGAATAAAACTGCAATTGTAAAGGTTAAAAACAAGATTTTAATTGGTTTTTTCATGGTTTGTTATTTTAAGGTTCTAAAATATTCTAATACAGCTCTGGCATCTTCTTCTGATAGTCCTTGATTTGCCATTGGTGCTCCATTAAATTCTATTAAAAGTTCTTTAGCTAATGGGTCTTCTTTAACCATAACTTCAGGATTCAAAATCATATTCATTACCCATTCTGGCGCACGACGATCTAAGATGCCAGCAGGAGCTGGACCAATAAATTTCTTGTCAGGTCTGTGGCAAGCAGTACACATTTTTTTAAATATCTCAGAGCCTTGTGTTGCCATTTTTTTATCTATTTCAGCACCTAAATCAATGTTTTTTATAGGTCCTACACCTTTGTTATCTAAAACTACTTTGTCAGAAGCTTTTATTTTTTTAGGAGCATTTGTTGTTGTTTTTTCTGTTGTTGTTTTCTTTTTATAAGAAAATGTTTCCTTTTTCTTTTCTTCTTTACCGCCACAACTAATTATTATCGCAGAGAAAAAAATTGTCATAAGTTTTAGTGTTGTTTTCATAGTATCTAGT
>Ga0105235_100364_pt1 | contig 16354 bp, 15 predicted proteins | sample Virmet3819_2500_FD_90059 | JGI IMG/M metagenome (GOLD analysis project Ga0105235, IMG submission 90059) | Marine viral communities from the Southern Atlantic ocean transect to study dissolved organic matter and carbon cycling - metaG 3819_2500 | ecosystem: Environmental > Aquatic > Marine >... | reverse complement strand
CGCGCGCTCATGCCAGCACCTCGGATGTGGCACCACCATCTGCGCCCGCATCTTCAAGAGCGGCGTAGCGCTCGGGCGAGATCGGCTCAAACAGCACCTCATCGCCGGGGCGCAGCACAAATGGCTCTGCCGCGTCGGGGCGGAACAGGCGAAAGCGGGTCTGGCCGATGTGACGCCAGCCGGTGGGGGTGGTTACGGAGAACAGGACGATCTGGCGGATCGCCACCACCACCGCACCCTCGGGCACCTGCGGCGTAAGCTCGGTCTGGCGCGGGATATCAAAGGCAGGTGGCAACTCGCCCAAGTAGGGCTGACCGGGGGCAAAGCCGATGGTCTGCACCCGCAGCTGGGTCTGCGCGATCTGCTGGATTGCCTCATCTGCAGTCAGCCCCGCACGCGCGGCGGCCTCCTCAAGCTGGGGAGCGAGATCGGTGCCGAAGACCGTCGGCACCCGCCAGAGCCTGCGCCCCTGCGGCAATGCTGCGCCGTACCAATCGCGCGTTTTCAGCAATGCCTGAACCTGCGCCATCATCGCGTCATGGGCACATCCCAATGGATCAAACCGTAGATAGGTCGAGACCAACGAGGTGGAGGTTTCCTCAATCGCCGCCCAGCCAGCCGCCTCGACCGCGGCGCGAAACGCAAGGGCGGCGCGGTTGGCGGGTTCGCTCAGACTGTCGGCAAAGCGCACCACCACGCCGTCAAACCCGGCGGTTGCGACCTTGGGCCATTGCTTATCCCTTGTGGGGACCGGAGCAGATGAAGGGCTGTTTGTCATGGCATATGACTGCCAGCGGTTGCGGCGAAACACCAGACCCAAATGTCGGAAGTGACTGGCCTTTTGTCGGGAAGCCTCTCGCCAAGTGGCGGCTTGCGGCCCATAGTTGCAAGACCCTAGCCATGAGCACGCATGTATGTCTCGCCGCCATTATAACCTGCCGCCTCTGACAACGCTTACCGCTTTTGAAGCGGCGGCGCGGCATCTGAGCTTTAAACAGGCCGCCAAGGAACTGTCGGTAACCCCCGGCGCGGTCAGCCATCAGGTGAAGGCGCTGGAGGGCGAATTGGGTGTGGCCCTGTTTCGGCGCAAACATCGTGGGGTGGAGCTGACGCCACCGGGGCGGACGCTCTATGACACGCTGGCCGCCTCGCTCACCAAAGTCTCCCAAAGCCTGCAGGCGATCCGCGACCAAGGCAGCGCGGGCGTGGTCACGGTGGGGTCAACCACGGCAATGGCCTCGATGTGGCTGTCGCCTGCGGTGATCCGGTTCTGGCGCGATCATCCGGAGATCAACATCAACCAGGTGGTGCGCGACCGCGCCTTTACCACCTCTGCCGAGATGGATCTTTATATCTGGTATGGGCGCGAAAAGGATCAGCGGCTCGATCAGTTTCCGCTTTATCGCGACCGGTTGCTGCCCGTCGCCACACCGGAAAAAGCCGCAGAACTGGCAGGGGCGGACCTGGAAGTGCTGGCGCGGCAAAGGCTGATCCACCTGGAGGGCGACGACATCAGCTGGACCAAATGGCACGATTGGTTCCGCCAGCTTGGCTACAGCGGCCCGGTGGCCTCGGGCATTCGGGTCAATAACTACTCCATCGCGTTGCAGGCCGCGCGCGACGGGGCTGGGCTGACGCTTGGATGGGAGCGGCTGATTTCGCCCCTCACCGACCGGGGCGATCTGCATGTGATCCCGCCACATGTCCTATCCGCACCGGAGCGGTTTTTTCTGGTCAGCAAACCCGAAGAGGAACTGACGCCCAGCGCGCGGATGCTGCGCGACTGGATCATCTCAGAGGCCAGCCAGATCACGGATGAACCAAGCTAACCTGTGAGTGAGATTTTCTGATATTGAGGGCATCCCCCCCGCGTCTCATCCTCGACGGAATATCCTTGCCACGTCAGTTCGCAGGAGAGCCTGATGAACAAGCCAAGCACGCTTCAGTCTGTCATGACTTCGGTCAACCGGGCCAATGGGCTGCCCAATGCCCATTATATTGACCCGGTGGTTTTTGCCGAGGAACGCGCCTCGGTGCTGTTTGCCAGTTGGTCCGGTGTGGGCTTTGGCAAGGACATTCCCGAACCGGGCGATGCCAAGCCCGTGGAATTCCTCGGCGTGCCGCTCTTGTTGGTGCGCGATCAGGACGGGGCCATTCATGTTTACCAGAACACCTGCCGCCACCGCGGGATGATCCTTGTGGAGGAGGCAAAGAACATCCGTGGCACCATCCGCTGCCCCTACCACAGCTGGTGTTACAGCCTCAAAGGACAGCTGCGCGCTGCACCCCATGTGGGCGGTGTGGGGCAAAACACCCATGAGGACGTGAAGATGGCGGAGCTGGGCCTTGTCTCCTTTCGCGCGCATGTCTGGCAGGATGTGATTTTTGTGAATATCGACGGCAAGGCCGCACCCTTTGAGGAGGTGCATGCAGAGCTCTTGGACCGCTGGCAGGAGTTTGACCGCCCCCTGCATCACGGCGGGCCGGAAAGCTCGTTGAAACTTGAGGTCAACACCAATTGGAAGCTCGCCGTTGAGAACTATTGCGAGAGCTACCATCTGCCGTGGGTGCATCCGGGCCTTAACAGTTATTCCCGGCTGGAAGATCACTACAACATTGAATCTCCCGGAAAATACTCGGGCCAAGGCACGCTGGTTTATCGCCAGTTACGCGGCGCCGAAGGCGAGGTTTTCCCTGATTTCGACGCGCTCAGCGACAAATGGACGACCGGTGGCGAATATGTTGCCGTTTATCCCAACGTCCTCTTGGGCGTGCAGCGCGATCATACCTTTGCCATCGTGCTGGAACCTCGGAGCTGCGAGCAAACGGTCGAGCATATTGAGCTTTATTACGCAAAATCCAGCGCCGAGACGCCGGAACTCGACCCGTTGCGCCACCAGAACGCGCAGCTGTGGAAGACCGTCTTTGAAGAAGACATCTTTGTTGTTGAGGGCATGCAAAAGGGCCGTCATGGGCCGATGTTTGACGGCGGACGGTTTTCGCCTGCGATGGACGGGCCGACGCATAACTTCCATCACTGGGTCGCCACCCAAGTCGAGGCCGGGCGCGCGTCATGAACGCAGAATGGACGCAGATCTCCCCGCAGGAGGCCGCAGCGCTCCATGCAGCGATCCTTGCGGCCCATGCCCATCATGATCTGGAACAGCTGGTCGAGCTTTACGCAATTGCTGCTGACAGCAAAGAAAGAGAAGGCGATGTAGATGCCGCCTGTTTCTTTCTGACGCAGGCCTTTGTTTTTGCGTTGGAAACCGGAATTTCCCGCGCCCATGAGCTGAACCGACGCCTTGTGGCCTATGGCCGCGCATGGCCGCTGGAGCCTTAGGCGCGGGGCCAATCGCGGCGGGCACGGGCTGAGAGCGGCTTTCGCTATTGTTTTGCAGTTGAAATCTTGGTTCATTCGGCCCCGATAAGGGGACCCACTTGATAAAAATCCTTCATACCGCCGACGTTCATCTAGATTCACCACTGCGATCACTTGCCCTGAGAAACACCGGCTTGCGTGACACCATCGCGGCGGCGTCACGGTCTGCTTTCAGCCAGTTGATTGATCGCGCGATTTCCGAAGAGGTGGCAGCGTTGTTGATCGCCGGGGATCTCTTTGACGGAAAGGAACGCACCGCACGCACGGGGGCATTCTTGCTGGCGGAACTGGATCGCCTCGGAGAGGCCGGGATCAAGGCGTTCTACATCAAGGGCAACCATGACGCGGAAAACCCGATCACCGGGACGCTCGACCTGCCGGGCCATGTTCATGTGTTCGATGCGCGTGGTGGCAAATATCAACTGACCGAAGATGTCTGGATACACGGGGTCAGCTTTGCGGATCGCCACGCGCCCGACAGCCTGTTGCCGCGCTTCAAATCTCCGGTGTCGGGGGCGGTGAACATCGCCATGCTGCACAGCTCTCTTGGTGGGGCGGCAGGTCATGACGAATACGCCCCCTGCAGCGTGACGGAACTGGCAGGCATGGGGTTTGATTACTGGGCGCTTGGTCACATCCACAAGCGGCAGGTTCATTCCAGCGCGCCATGGGTGGTGATGCCCGGCATTCCCCAAGGACGCGACATTGGCGAGGCGGGTCCAAAATCCGCCACCCTGCTGACAATCGATGGTGGGCACATCGAGATCAGCGAAGTGCCTACATCCGTTGTCGAATTTGTCCAGACCGAACTGGACGTCACAGATGCCGATAGCGATGAGGCCCTGCGGGTGCTGCTGAAGGATCATCTGACCGCGATGCGAAACGCGCTCTCGGCGCCTCAGGGTGTCCTGCGCCTGACGCTGACCGGTCGCCCTGCCCGCCATTGGCAATTCCTCAGGGACCGTGATGTCTGGATCGAACAGCTGGAAGAGCTTGCCCAGAGCCAAGGCAGCCTCTGGATCGACAAGCTGCTATTCGCCTTCTCGCCGCCAAACACGGACGAGCGCGCCAGCAGCGCCGCAGATGAGCTGGCCGCGACAATGGCGACCATCCGCACCGAGCCGGGGTTTGCTGACCATGCCCGCGCTGAGGTGGAAACCGTCCTGCAGGATCTGCCTGCTGCCCTGCGCGATAAGCTGATGGCGGATGAAGCCGCCCGCGACACCCTGATCGACCGGCTGACCCAAGCGGGCGCTGATCTTGTGCTGGCGCAGATGAAGGGAGTGGAAAACTGATGCGGATCCAACGGCTTTCTCTGGACCGTTTTGGCCATTTTACCGACCGGCAGTATGATTTTGGATCTGGGCGCGACGGGCATGATTTTCACATCATCTACGGCCCCAACGAGGCGGGTAAAACCACCACGATGGAAGCGGTCCTGCGGCTGTTTTACGGTTTTCCGATGCGCGAGAGTTATGCCTTCCGGCACCCGCGCAAGAACCTGAAAATCTCTGCCACATTGGAGATAGAGGGGGCGTTGCGCAATTTCACCCGCCTGCCCTCCCGCAGCGGGGCATTGGTGGATGAGACCGGGACCGCAGTGCCAGAAGCCGCCCTCTCTGCGCATTTGGCGGGCCTGTCGGAGTTGGACTATCGCCGCCTCCTTTGCCTTGATGATGAGACGATCGAACGCGGCGGCGAGGAGATCGCAAACGCTGAAGGTGACATCGGGCGTCTGCTCTTTTCCGCCGCCGCGGGCGTCGCGGACCTCAGCAGTGTGTTGGATGGCATCCGCGAACGGGCTGATGCGCTCTGGAAAAAGCGCGCAAGTACCACCCGTATGGCCGAGTTGAAACGCGCCTTGGCGGAGGTCGACAAGGACATAAAGGCGCGCGACGTAACGGCTAGCGCGTGGAAGGCCCTGAAACGCGACCTCGCAAAAGCGCAGGAAGCTGAACTGAACGCGCGTGAGACCCGAAACGCATTAAACACCGCCAAGGCCCGGACCGAGGCACAGCGGCGTGCCTTGCCGCTGGTGGCGGAAATTGCCGAGCTGGAACAGGCCATTGCGCCATGGGTGGCCTACCCCACACACCTTGATTTCAATCCTGAACGCCTGATCGAACTGCGCAGTGATCGTGGTGTCGCCACACAGAATATCGCGCGGCTGAGCGACGAAATTGCCACCCTTCAGGAAGAGCGCGCCCGCCTCTCGGTTGCGCCGGCAGGGCTTGAGCTTGCGGGTGCCTTGCAGGCGCTTGAGGATCTGGCCGCACGCGACCGCACCGCACGGCTTGACCTCGGCAGACGACAGGACGAGCAGCAGGCGGCTGAGGCGGCGATGCGGCAGGCGGCGCGGGATCTTGGCATCGTATCGCCAGACGCGGATTTGCAGGACCTTGTCCTATCCAGCGCCGATATTGCAGAGCTGGAAACAGTCAGAGAGACCCTGCGCGCCGCCAGTGCCGCCGCAGAAGCCGAGGCGCGCGAGGTCGCTGACCTGCAAGAACGGGTGAATGCCGCAAACCAAGCCCTGAAGGACACCCAGCCCGTGGCTGATCCGGCCCCGCTGGTCGGGGATATCTTGCTCCGTTTCGATGCAGAGAGCCTTGCCCCCGCCCATGCCACAGCACTGCAAGCCATTGAAACCGCGAAGATCAAGGCAGGTCGGTCCCTCTCGGCGCTGTCATTTGCGGGTGCTTCATTTGACAGCTTGCCCGCCTGCCCCTGCTCTCGTCAGCAGGCCGTACTCTGGTCCGAACGCCACCAAGAGGTGCTGCGTGAACTGCGTGCGACACAGGAAAAGCGCGACGCACACCAAGAGGACGCAGAAGCGCGCGCGGCTCAGGCCCGTGTGCTGACAGAGGATGCAAAGGTCGTTTCTGACAGCGAGGCGGAAGAGTTGCGCGCGCAGCGGGATACCCGGTGGGCAGAGCATCTTGCGACCTTGACCCCAAGCACCGCCAACGGTTTTCACACAGCGATGCAATTGCACGATACCGCCGCCGACGCGCGATTGACCCAGTCCCGCGAATTGGCGCAATTGCGTGAGATCCGGCAGGCGGAGGCCGAGGCCCGTGCACGCGCAGCGCAAGCACAGGTGCGCATCACCGGCCTGCAAGTCGAGTGCAGCGATATTGAGCGGAACGTCCACGCGGCAGCGGCTCGGGTGGGGCTCGCCGCTCCTCTTTCACCTGCCGAGTGGCTGGAGTGGGTGCAGCTCCACGAGGTTGCCAGCGAAGATGCGCGCACCCTTCGCGAGACACAGGAGGCGCATCAATCGACATTGCGGCGGGCGGAGGCCCTGATGGCAGAGCTTGCCACCGTCCTGCCCTTTGCTCCGGCTGATCTGAACACGGCCCTGACCACCGCACGCCGCCTGACTGAAGAAGAGCGCAAACAAGCTGAGGTCCGCACCAAGGCCCAGGACGCCCAGCAACAGGCACAACGGGATCTGGCCCAGCGCGAGGCGCGCCACACAAAAGCACAACGCGCAAAAGAGGATGCAGAGCAGGCGTGGCAGACGCTGGTTCAGAACCTTCTTGGCGCAGGGTTTGCGCCCGAACGCCTCATGGCCTCGTTAGAGCCACTGCGCGCGTTGCGCGAACATGAGAAAACCCGCGCTGGTGCGGCCCGCCGGGTCGTGACCATGCAGACGGACCAATCGCAATTCGCCGAGGAAGTGGCCGCATTGGCCCGCGCCCACGACCTGCCCCCGCAGGCGACAGCAGCCGAAACATATGCCGCGCTCAAGGCTCTGGCAGAACATGCGCGGGCGACCCAAGAGAAACGAGACAGCCTCGATCATGCGCTTGAGACGGCCAAGGCGGACAAAGCCAATCACAAAAGCAGGCAGGACGCCATTGATCAGGAGGTCGCGGCCATCGCGTCGGTCTTCCCGACCCCTGAGGCACTGCAGGATATCGACGCTCTGCGCGAGGTCGCAACCCGCGCGCAGCAGATCATCGAGAGCCGCGCCAAATTGGACGCCCTCACCCGCCAGGTGCGCTCTGAACTGGACACCGATGATATCGAGACCGCAAGAGCGCAGCTTGCAGAGACCTCGGTTGCAGAACTGGACGCAACGCTGGACAGCAACGCCTCCGACCTCGCGCACGCCGAAGAACAACTGACCCGTTCAATCCAAGAGCGCGTCACCGCCGAACATGCTCTTGCCGAGATCAAGGGAGACGATGCGATTGCCACTTTGGTCGAACAGAAGGCAACGCTGGAACTGCAACTCGAAGAGACCGCAGTAAAGCACCTTGAGCTTTCCTTGGGCCACCACCTCGCCTCGGATGCGATCCGACGCTACCGCGACAGCCACCGCAGCGGGATGCTCACGGCAACCGAACAGTGTTTTGCCAGTCTGACACAAGGGGCCTATCCGTCCCTCAGCACCCAGATCGATAAGGATAGCGAGGTTTTGCTGGCCGTCGACAAACATGGCGTCAGCAAAAGAGCAGATGAGATGTCAAAGGGCACCCGGTTTCAGCTCTATCTGGCGTTACGCGCCGCAGCGCATGAACAGCTCGTGGCCCAAGGCACGACGCTGCCGTTTTTCTGCGATGATATTTTCGAAACCTTTGACGAGGCACGCACCAGTGCTGCCTGCCGCGTTATGGAAACCATCGGTGGGCGCGGCCAAGCAATCTACCTGACCCATCACCGCCATGTGGTCGCCATCGCCCAATCCGTCTGCACGACACCGCCCATCGTTCATGAACTCTAGGGTCAGGACGTTGGAAACGGGGTCAGCCCGGTTAAGCGTTTTTGCGCAGCGCAGCGTGTTGAACCCACAAGTACTTGTCCATCAACGACGCCCCCTCAGAGTCAAGCAACTGTAGGTAAAGGAAAAAATATCGGACCCACACTTGTAGGGTCAGGATTCATAACCAATAAATGACGAGAGCCGCGAGCGCGATGGCAGAGAGAAACACCTTGGGGCAGCGGTCATAACGGGTCGCGACACGCCTCCAATCCTTAAGCCTACCGAACATGCTCTCGATCCGGTTGCGACGCTTGTATCTGCGCTTGTCGTATTTGACCGGCGTTTTGCGTTTTTTCCGGCCTGGGATGCAGGCGCGTATCCCCTTGTCCTGTAACGCTTCTCTGAACCAGTCAGCATCATAGCCGCGATCCCCGAGCAGCCATTTGACCTTTGGCAGGCCGCGCAGCAGGGCCCTTGCGCCGATGTAATCGCTCACCTGTCCGGCGGTAACGAACAGGTCGATTGGTCGCCCCTTACTGTCGCAGATGGCGTGCAGCTTGGTGTTCATGCCGCCTTTGGTCCGTCCGATCAGGCGGCCACGCCCCCCTTTTTGGCGGCCATGCTGGTCGCTGTTCGATGGGCCTTCAGGTATGTCGCGTCGATCATCACGGTCGTCTTCTCACCGTGTTCCGCCGCCAGTCCGGCCATCATCCGCGCGAAGATGCCCTTTCCGCTCCAACGCTTCCAGCGGCTGTAGAGCGTTTTATGAGGGCCATATTCCCGCGGCGCATCCCGCCAGCGCAAGCCATTGCGATTGATGAAGATAATCCCACTCAACACCCGTCTGTCATCGACCCTTGGCTTGCCGTGCGACTTCGGGAAGAAAGGCGCAAGTTTGCCCATCTGCTCATCGGTCAGCCAGAAAAGATCACTCATGTCACCACTCCTTTTCGGAGCCGTGAATCATGCAGCGAGACCGAGATCAATGCATCCTGACCCTAGCAGTTCTTTCGTGACCGTCCGGTGAAGGCGCTCTGGCGCGGACGAGGCGTCCCCGGTTACGCTGTCTGCGCAGCGTAACTCCAAGGCATCAACTCGTCGAGACGATTGATCTTGTGATCGGCGATGCGTCCGAGCACCCAAGTCAGCTAGGCCTGCGGATCTACGTCGTTCAGCTTGGCGGTCTCGATCAGCGTGAAGGCGATGGCCATGGCTTTTCCGCCGCCTTCGGAACCGGCAAACATCCAGTTTTTCCTGCCGATGGCCAGTTCCCGTTCATTCTGCCCATGTCTGGCAGGTTTATCGGGTTCATTATCGATGGCATGCCTATTTTGGCGCGGACGTGAAGGTTTTCCGGACGCTCAACCGCGGTGATGGCCAACATGTCGGGCTCGAGCGCGATCTAGGTGTTGCAATCCTCGCGCCTGCGTGGATGCTGGATGCTTCAGTTTGTCAGGGTTTCGAGCTTGGCGCACCATTGGCGTCCGCGGATGCGCTTTTCGACCTTCATTCGGTTCTTGGGCACCTTGGTTTTCGGCGAGGCTTCAAGGGTGACGATTCACCCATGGCGGCCCCGAATGAAGCATCGCGAGATCCTGACACCAACCCAGTTGCCGCTGCCTTTGACACAGCCGGCGTTGCTGACGGAACCGGAATACCGGTCGATCGTGACAGCGCTGGCCCAGGTGCTCCTGACCGCGGCAAGAACCGGTCCGGGAGGGCAAAGCGATGGACGACATGGCCCTCACGTTTCCACCGGAGCTGCTGAAGCGTCAGGCTGTGATCTACGTGCGCCAGTCGACACAGAGCCAGGTCATGACGAATCTCGAAAGTCAGCGTCGGCAATACGATCTTGTCGAGATGGCCCGTGGCTATGGCTTTGCCGGGATTGATGTCATCGACGACGATCTTGGTGTATCAGCCAGCGGCTGCCAGGCCCGGCCCGGCTTCGAACGGCTTGTCGCCATGCTGTGTTCTGGGTCGATCGGCGCGGTCTTCTGCCTGGAAGTGTCGCGCCTGGCCCGCAAAGGGCGCGACTGGCATCACATGCTGGAGCTTTGCGGCCTGGTAGATGCGCGTATCGTGGATCATGACTGCGTCTACGACCCGCGCCATCCCAATGACCGGCTGCTTCTGGGCATGAAGGGCAGCATCAGCGAGTTCAAGCTCAGCGTTCTGCGCACGCGCATGGTTGACGCCGCAAGGGCGAAAGTGCGCCAAGGCGTAGCAAGCGGAATCGCTGTGCGCCGTTCGTGGCCTTGCAGGGACAACTGCTAACACCTAGTGGGACCTCGTCACTGGATCAAATCAGTTCGAAGGAGGGCGTGAAACCATCACAAATCCTGGCTGCCCTCTATGAAATCGAGTCCGGCCCGGTTCCCGGTGATCTAGATGACATTCCTTAGATCACTGACTGGTGCGTTATCTGACACGAGGGTCGCGGGTTGAAGTGGCATCTCACGCAAGGTAGAAGCCGCAGTTCCGAATGCCTTACCATGGAGACGCCGGGATGACTTCGCTTGGAAAAATCGTTCGGTCGCGGCCCTTTAAGATCTATGCGTCTTTAGTAATCCTGCTACTGGTTCTGGCAGGCACAAGGCTCGCCCATGATTACCTTGAACGACGCGTTGTCTTTGAGCCACGGTGGCTGACCGATACCGAATATCAGACGCTGATGGACAGGATGGAACAGTTCAAGGAAGCCTATGCAACAGGTGAAGCCGCCACTTTAGCGAATATGCTCCCACCCGGATATCTTGAACAAGGTGCCGCGCGGGTAGAGCGGCAGCCAGAATGGGTGCGAGGTCGCTATCGTACCAGCGCGGAACAGTTGTTCAAGGATATCCAGGTGAAGCGCGTTCACTTCTACCCAAACATAGCGCGTTCCGGAGCGGGCCGTGGAGAGCTCGTACTGGCGCAAATCGAGACGCACATCGATTTTAACTCAGGCAAAGGGGATCGCATCATGCGATATCCGGTCATCGCGATCTGGGACGATGCCGAATGGTGGGTGCTGCACCTGACCAGCAGACCCATGCGCGAGGTGCTTCTGGAAGCTTATCCCGACATTCAGGGGCTGAACGACCGCCCCCTCCACACGGTCAACTAAGCCATTGTTTTGCGCGGAGCAAAAAAGGTTAGCAACCTGCACAGATCCGCGTGTGTATCGACGTGGATTAACCAGACCTGCGGACGCCGAGCTGCGGGAAAGGCTGAAGGAGCTTTCCAGCGAACGGCGTCGCTTCGGCTATAGAAGGCTGCATCTTCTTCTTGGCCGCGAAGGCTGGAAGGTGAACTGGAAGAAGCTCTACCGGATCTACCGGGAAGAGGGCCTGAGCGTGCGCAAGCGTGGCGGTCGCAAGCGCGCGATCGGAACGAGGGTGCCGTTGGCGATCCCACAAAGGCCGAACCAAAGATAGTCGCTGGACTTCGTGTCTGACAGCCTCTCGAACGGGCGCCGTTTCCGGGTGCTGTGTGTCATCGACGACTTCAGCCGGGAATGCTTGGCGACGGTCGTGGACACTTCGCTGTCGGGACAGCGCGTTGCCCGTGAACTCGACAACATCGCCCGGGTGCGCGGCAATCCCTGCATGGTGGTCAGCGACAACGGAACGGAGCTGACATCGAATGCCATCCTGAAATGGCAGGAGGAGCGCAAGGTCGAGTGGCATTACATCGCGCCTAGGAAGCCAATGCAGAACGGCTTCGTCGAGAGCTTCAATGGCCGCCTGCGCGACGAGTGCCTCAACGAACACCTGTTCGCCAACCTGCGCCATGCCAGGGGGCTGATCTTAGCCTGACGCGAAGACTACAACCATCACCGCCCCAACACAAGCCTCGACGGACTCACCCCGTGGGAGTATCACCAACGGTCAGTAGAGGACCAAACCCTGAACAGAGCGAACTAAAAAACGCGGACTCTACGGGGAGCAGTTCAAGCGGCGCACCGCTTCCAGTGAATATACGAACGTCGAACTTCTAATTGCATAGGTTGCACTACCGCTGCGCACCTACGCAACCAGAAAGCCCTTTTTCTATGTGAAGCTAGGGGCGATTAAAATGCGACCTTCAAATTCGCGCGAACCCCGTGGTCGGCGTAGTCATCAGAAAGACGGCCTGAATAACTAAATTTGAAGGTGGCATTAGGGGATACTTCCATACCCAGACCCGCTTCTATGAGCAGTTCATTTTCCGCGATCGGCATGCCTTCTATGTTCATTGCATTCCCCTGCAACCATGCAGTTTGAGATGGGTTTATATCGCCGAATGCATGACGCCAACCCAACATACCAGTCGCTAGTAAGGACTCTGATCCGAAGGCGACCTTCGTTTGACCACGAAGACCTAGAGTTGCGTAGGATGTCTCGGCCGAGATCGCTGCGACGGTCAATGCACCATTGCCACCGGTTTCGCTGAACCCATCGCTGTCATAACTTACATGCGCCAGACCAAAGAATGGCTGTAGCTGGCCGCGTTCCAGTTGATATTCGTAGCTCGCCTCGGCAAAGATGGAGTAGCTGTGCGCGTCATAGCGGCCAAGGGCGGTACCCATGCCAACACTTCCCAAAGAACGAGAGGTGTCTACATCGTGCCAACTCGCCAGTATGCCGCCGCCGAACCGAAGATCTCCGCCAGTTGTACCGAAATAGAGCCCCAGCGTTGCGCTATCAGCATCAGATCGGGCTTCTACATCATTTCGAGTTGAGGTGTTTGAGTAGCCCGCCATCAAGCCCACCTGCACCCCGTTTGCCATTTCTCGGTCATAGCCCACGGCTAATCCGCCAAAATCTCGCCGCGTCCCGACTGCATTGCCATTTCCGTCGAAGTCCGACCACGAGCCAACCCCTTGCATCCAGACATTCCCTGCTGGGTGCGCGGTGTTGTTCATAAAGTGCATTGCATTGCGGCTCACACTTTCTGAACGATGTGTCTCTTGTTGCTGGCGCAAACGAGACATCAATAAGCTCCTGAGCACTTCGGTGTCGTGAACGATTGCTGAGGCGTTGGAACCATGGATTTCGCCCGCCAGTTGATTGTAGGCCTGACGTGCTGTCTCTTCCGACATGCCAAGGATCTGCTGTACCAGTGGGTCACTCAACTCAAGGCCTGCCAATGCTTGCCCCAAATTTTTCTGATTTTGACTTAGCGCGATATCTGAAAAGTTGATGTCATTGCGATCAAGTCCGAGCCAAACTTCGTCGTTTTCATAACTTAGACTTGCATCCAAAAAAGCTAGCTCTGTTTGGACATCATCAAACTCACCAAAAACGCCGCTGGTCGACTCTGCTATCTTGTAACGTGCCGTTGGATCGAACTCAGCTGCGCTTTCCTGATGCACAACCGTACCGCCGTTCAGGAGCAGAAAACCGTCAACCGAAAGGAGATCATTCCCGGTCGGATCAGCATTCACCAGGAAATACGACCCTACAGCAAAATCTGCATCCCCCTCCACGGCAATTGTCCCGCTCAAAGCAACCTCTCCGCCGCTGGTGACATTCAATCTGCCCACAGTGCCTGCGCCACCAAAGCGCGAATTGGCGAATACGTTGACGTCACCGCCAAGCGCGTTGGTAATTCTGAGGTGTCCACCATTCACATTGGTGGTGCCGGAAAAGTTGCTGTTGTCACCGGTTAGAGTGGTATCACCTGCCAGATGCGACAGAGTGCCATTATTCACGATTGCTGCATCAAACTGGTAATCGGCAGTGTTGTGATTGAAGACCAGCTCCCCAGTACCCGCCCCAAAAAGCACTTTGTCCAACGCGACGTGGCCCGCCGCTGCCGCGTCAGAACCACGAGCGGCACCAATGTTGACGATCCCAGTAGACGTGACCGCATTAGCAATTACCAGGTTCGCGGTGGCCGCACTGGTTGCCTCCAGCGTTGCGCCATCAGAAAACGTGGCTATCCCATTGCCGTTATAACCAACCATTAGGTAATCTCTAACGCCGATGCGGCTCTCTGAACCACGCGCATCCAGTGTACCGGTCACACCATCGTCCCAAGCCACTAGGATTTGTGCCCCTTGCAAGCGCCCGCCGTCGGAGATCGTCGCGCTACCCGAACCTGAATTGCCAATCGACACATAATTGGTGGTAGCTACTGAGCTGTCTGCGCCTTCGATCGTGAGTTCACCTGTTGCGCCAACGTCAGAGGCCAATATAAGCCTTCCGGTCGATGAGAGTGAGCCGCCATTCGATACACTGACAGATCCGTCTCCAGCACCACCGACATTCAGCGTTCCGCTTGAAAGTGTCCAGTTGGAACCGTTTCCACTAATTTCGAGCGCACCTGTTGCGCCAGAATATCGTCCAAACGTGACTGCTCCGCTGGTTACACTCGCTCCATTTGAAACGGTTGCTGCAGCCTCACCGTCTCCACCGATCGTCACTCCTGATAGCTGCGCAGACGTATCTTCTCCGTTGATGGTCAACCGGCTGCTTGAACCTTCAAACGTACTTAACGACAGAGAAGAATTGACGGTCAATGTTGCGCCATCTTCTACTTCCAGAAGACCTTCCCCATACAATCCCAAGTTCAGAAAATTCGTTGAAAACTGCGAACCAGTTCCCGTTAAACGCAACGTGCCCGACTGCTCTGACAGCCGATTTGCGGGAGCATTATTGATACTGTTGTTGCCAATGGTTGCAGACCCTACCGTCAGAACTCCACCGTTGCGCACCTCAAGATCACTTCCATCGAGCGACCCCACGAGCAGACCAGATATCGTGCTACTATCTCCATCGAGAACAGGAGCATTATCCCCAGAATTGGTCGCGATCACAGCACTTGATGAGCCGGATGGAGTTCCTGCGCTCCAATTTCCAGGATCATTCCAGTTTGATCCGCTGACCCCAGTCCAATGCACAGCTTGCGCGAAGGCAGCTTCAGCTAGAAGACTGGCTACGACCGTTGCAACGGCCAAGTTTACAGTGTTGATGTACGATTTTCGAATGTATGAACCAGCTAAATGTGACATTGACTAAAATCTCCCCCGTATAAAATGTCATGTTTCCTGATTTCAAAAGTCATGATTTGAAATTCCGAATCCTGACATGATATTTCAATAATTAAAAAGTGCGATTGATCGGTCGTGATTAGAGATTGCGCCTCAGCAATCAGCTTGCATAAAGAATGATGTAATGCAAGCGCGCTGATGAGTAGCGATGGCGTTGCTTTTATTTGACTTTCCACCAACCTCTCACCATAAAGCCGATCTCGGTTCGAATATTTTTCAAAGAGCTGAAAGAGTAGATGCAGCGCGGATTTTATTTTTGCTCAGGGGAGTAAGATTCAACCGCGCGGAAGTGTGTTTTATTTGATCGAAGTTCTATTTCAGTGCGTGAGAGCTGTATGGTGCGCAATCTGGAGTGAATTCGAGTGATCTACCAGTATTCAGCCCCACTTGAGTGGTCCAATTTGGTTGTTCGTGCATGACCAGCCTTTGGTCCATCTAGACGATGGTTTCTGGGGCCGGAGGGCGGTAGCCCGGAACACTATGTGGGCGGTTTGTGTTGTAGTGTTTCCTCCATTCTTCGATCAGGATTTGAACTTCTCGCAGGCTGTAGCGGATTTATCCATTTAATAACTCGGTCTTAGGGTCAGGCCCAATTGATTTCGGGCTGGTGGTGTGAATCACGATCCGAAAACTCGCGGTGAACATGTCGGATCTTTTCTTGTTGATCGACGTCAACGTCAAAGGGGTCCTCTATGGCATCACCGCCGTATTGCCGCAGATGATCTCGCAGAAATCGAGTCAGGTGATCAACGTCTCCTCGGTCGCGGGGCATCTGATCTTTTCGGCCTCCACCGTCTACTCCGCCACGAAACATGCGGTGCGCGTGATCTCGGAAGGCTTCCGTCAGGAAATGACGGCGCATATACAAAATCGAGCTGGCTGCGGAGTGGCAATGTGTGGGCCTTCTTGCATTCGCTACATGGTCCGCGAATGACAGCGATGCCGATCTCCAGTCAGGCTTTACCGGCGGCTTCAAACGCCTTCTTCGCCGCCGTGATCGCGTTCATGCAAGCAGGTACACCGGCATAGACGGAGAAAAGCGGCCATTCAGATTGTGGTTCCGTATGTCAGCAAATCCCGCGTAGCTGACCTCCAGAGACGCAACGATGCTGCGTGACCTCTCCAACGAGCGCTTTCGGAACGCCGCACCGCGGCGCTTTCAAATTATTGAAGGTCTGCACTGGGCCGGGTGTGTCGTGAAGGGCGACCACAGTTTGCAGTTTTGCAGCGTCCGCTTCCTGCG
>Ga0105235_100361_pt1 | contig 16509 bp, 12 predicted proteins | sample Virmet3819_2500_FD_90059 | JGI IMG/M metagenome (GOLD analysis project Ga0105235, IMG submission 90059) | Marine viral communities from the Southern Atlantic ocean transect to study dissolved organic matter and carbon cycling - metaG 3819_2500 | ecosystem: Environmental > Aquatic > Marine >... | reverse complement strand
CTGACAGACTGGCGGGATCAATCAATAGGATCCCCACGATCATTGAAAATAAATATTACTAACTGTCAATAGGGCCCTGGTGAACGGTTACCATCCTTAGCTCCACTCGGTGATAACGCTCTACGATATCGGCATAGCATCGTCGGATTAATTGGGAATAAGGTGACAAAAGAATACTTTTGCAAGGCATAGACGATTGGCCCTTTTGACAGCTCAAGCGCAATAGCAATTTGTCCTGGGTGCTGTTGATGCAGCTTCGTAATCCACTGTTCGATAGCTTCAGCCGAGTGTTTTACAACAGCTAACTCCCTTGTACCATCAGCATACTGGATGCAAACATCATGCTTGGACGAAGCCCAATCTAATCCAATAAGAACGCTAAAATCATTTGTTCTAGACATAGTTACTCTCCCAACAGTTAACGTGTTGGATATGTCAGCTCAGTCTTTCGAAGAAAATATAGCGGCTATTCTTAAAGCAACCCCTGAGTATTCGTTTAAGACTAAGCGCACTCAGAACATCGAAAAAAAAGCGGTAAACATCGAGTGTTGTTGTCTGAGATTCGTATGAACCGAGCACATATCCTAAAAACTACTTTATCGTTTATAGGATGCGAGTGACTATACTTTGTCTTGAGTTCAATTGGTGACAGTCAGCGTAGCTCGTGGGTCTTCAAAATAATGGCAGTTTTCTCAATTTTTTCCGATATATCGTGAATGCGAGTCTAGCTCTCAGCTTTTCTAACTTTTACAAGCATGGAGCATCCTATCAACGATCCTCTTCTCACTCGGTATATACGTTAGCTCGTATTTGTCCATCACTGTATTGAAGTGTCGCAGATATTCACACCTGTAAGAGTGTCTAGGCGGCATCCACTCGTCGGGACCTTTAGCGCCCTTTTGACGGTTCAATGAAGCTTGCACCAGTAAGAGGTTATCTGGATCGTTGGCAAACTGTTTCTTGCGCTCCCGACTCCATTTATCGCCGCCGTGACCATGCGCCCATTTGAGCGGCACAACATGATCTAGGTCTAAAGCGATTGAGTCTGCCACTGTTTCACCGCTGTATGGATCATACCAAGAACCAGTGAGCACATTGCACTCGTTGTCAGTTTTAAAGCCAACAGGAGTTTGCGAGGTTGTAAGCAACAGCTCATGCCGTGTATTTTGGCAGTCACCATCATCATCTGACCAATGTGGCCAATCACTTCTATCGTAAAGAGCAACAAAATCTCTGCCCTCTTCTAGTGCTTCGTTGACAGGGTCGTTCACCCGTCCTTTAGGCAGTCGACCACCTGAATCCACGCAAGAGCTTATACTATCATAAGCGGTGAAATTTTTAGTCCGTTCATATGAGGCACTGGTTTCATCATGACATATACCTGATGATGACTTTTTTACCGTGACTGGGGTCAACGTTGGTTCTGAATCGGGCTGCTCTGACCCACAGCCTGTTTGTAACAATAGGGCGCAAGCAATTACTAACAGCTTATAAATATTCATAAAGTTTCAGATAAATGATGCATAGATTGAGTCTGCCACATTGTTTAGGTAGTGCCAACATTACACTATTCCGAGGTACAGTTATAAAAGAGGTGGCTCGCTGCTAACATAGCTCTAAAATCAGAGGGGCAGGTGATAAAATGAACATAAAGCAAGTAAGAGACGACATCGCTGATGAACTGAGAGCTGTTCATGACATCATCAGCACGATCCTCGAGAGCTTCCCAGACGATGAGCCAGAGCATAAAGCTATAAAGTGTAATGACAATGCAACGGTGCTGATTGAGTATGCCCGCGGCTATGTTGATAGCGCATTCAAATGTCTGGATAGGCTAAGTAATCATAGATAAACTTTTACTTAAACCAAGCTTTCCGAGTAATCAGCCTAAAAAATTTTTCAATCGGAACGAAAACGAACCGTTGTAATTTGTATATTCCCGCTTGTCAGTAATGATCATGGTGCAGCAATGTACGTATTGCCGACGGTCAGTCCCCGACAGCAGTGAACCGAAAGAAAATTTGTTAGCAGACATTCAATGAGAAGTCTGTTAACTTAACTTGGATTGCTGTCATCACCACAAATAGATATATCGATGCTCTATTGAAAGCAAAATTTCTAAGGACTAGAAAATGAAAATTAAGAGACTATTTTTCCCTTACGCTGGGCCAGAAGAAGGTAACGGAAAAATTGTTGTAAAATTTGCAAACTTTGTTTTTTTCTTGGGAGCAATTTTTGTCCTATATGCTCTGCATTTGTTGATCATTCCTGCGATTGCGTTCATGATCGGTATGGAATTTCCCGCAACAGTAACAGTTCTCGACTTCGTTGTGAGAGCGATTATTCATGTAATTCCTGCCGTTATCCTGATGGCCCTCTCATTTATATTCCTTGCTATAGGGAAATACGTCGACACCAGTAGATCGCACTAACGCCATATGTCAGCCTCTTAATGAAGACTTTTGATGATAAACAATGCGTAAGATGAGGCTTTGAGGGATTTACTGCTATCGTTGACTGTTTTGATTGTTCTTTTGCCCTCTTTAGCTTTTAGACACTCAGTCAGTAAAAACCCAGCGAAAATTCTGCACAAAGCTCTCATTCAAGGGCCGCCTATAAACATAATGACCTGCGGCTTCTTGTCTGAAGCTGCCTGTCAGATGGTATCTAGACCTGCAAGTAAAAATGTCAGATTAGATATGTGCTACCACAAGTCAGTACTATCGCGCTGCGCTTGATGATTCATTAAAATAGAGTGAAATAAATTTCACTCTATTTTAATGAATCACATGTCAAAATCACTCAATTTCAATGCTCAAATCCGATTCAGCCGCTGAGCAGCAAGGAAGAAACTCGTCGTCGTCCATAAAAGCTAGAGGATCTATTAAGTATTTAATGTCACCGCCTTTTAATTTACAGCGGCATGCACCACAGAAACCATCTCTGCAATGTGAATGAGTGGGAAGGTTTGCTTCCTCAAGACATTCTAAAATGGTTTTCCCATCGCAAAACGGCACATCAAATGTGCCGTTTTGCGTCTTGCATTTAATTAACTTCTTCAATCTGGTTACAGGTCGAAGTCATCAAAGTCCGCAGAACTGACAGTAGAGTCGATCTGCCCGACTAAGTAACTTTGGATCTCAGCTTCTTGTGGTGCAACCTGTACGTTATCAGACTGAAGATAATTGTCCATCCATGGCAGAGGGTTTGACTTTGATCCATAAGGTGAATCTAAGCCTATTGCTCTCATACGCATACTTGCAATGTACTCTACATACTCACAAAGAATCTGCTTATTCAGGCCTATCATGGACCCGTTTTTGAATAGGTAATCGGCCCATTCCTTCTCTTGGTTTGTTGCATTGATGAAGATCTGGCGGGCTTCATCTTTCAGCTCTTCTGCAATTTCAGCCATTTCAGGATCATCTTTGCCGCGAGCCCACAAATTAATAATGTGTTGAGTAGAAGACAAGTGTAAGTTTTCGTCGCGAGCAATCAAGCGTAATAGCTTCGCATTGCCTTCCATCAGCTTACGTTCACAGAAAGCAAAAGTACAGGCAAATGATACGTAGAATCTGATGGCTTCAAGAGCATTGACAGAGTGCATGCACAGGTAAAGCTTTTTCTTTAGCTCGCGTAAGTTAATTGTATGGCTTTCACCATCAATCTCGTAGACACCTTCACCTCGTGTCTGATATAGCTGCGTAGCAAAGATCAGATCGTCATAATAACGTGACACATCAGTTGCACGCTTTTGAATCTGTGAATTCTCAACGATATCATCGAAAACCGGGCTAGGGTCAGTGAATACATTTCGCAATATATGCGTGTATGACCTACTGTGAATGGTTTCGAAAAATGACCACGTTTCTATCCATGTTTCAAGTTCAGGAATTGAAACTATTGGCAGGAATGCAATGTTTGGGCTGCGACCTTGGACCGAATCAAGTAAAGTCTGATATTTCAAGTTTGATATAAAAATGTGCTTTTCTGCATCTGTCAGCTTCTGAAAGTCAACACGGTCTCGCGATACGTCCACTTCTTCTGGACGCCAGAAGAAACTAATTTGCTTCTCAGTCAGTTTTTCGAAGATCGCGTGCTTTTGCTGATCAAATCGAGCTACGTTAACAGAATTACCGAAGAACATTGGCTCTTTGATCTGGTCATTTTTTACTTGATTAAATGTACTAAATCTCATGTCTACTTATTCCTTACGCCGCTAACTTCAAAAATTCATCATAGCAATTTAAGGGGGTTTTTAGCTTGTGAACATTTATTTCAGATTCTTGAGGAGCAACTTGAACGTTGTCTGAATTCAGGTAGTTATTCATCCAAGGTAGTGGATTACTGTTGATATCAAACGGCGCATCTAGGCCTATAGCAGACATGCGCTGGTTTGCAATGTATTCAACATACTGGCAAAGGATCTCTTTGTTAAGTCCAATCATTGAACCGTTCTGAAACAGGTAATCTGCCCATTGCTTCTCTTGCTCAACGGCATTCATGAAAATAGCACGAGCTTCGTCTTTACACTCTTCTGCAATTTGTGCCATTTCTGGATCGTCTTTGCTCTTAGCCCAAAGATTAAGAATGTGTTGTGTTGATGAGAGATGAAGGTTTTCATCACGGGCTATCAAACGAATGATCTTTGAATTACCTTCCATCAACTTACGTTCAGCAAATGCAAAGGTACAAGCAAAAGACACATAGAAACGGATAGCTTCAAGTGCGTTTACCGAGTTCATGCATAGAAACAGCTTCTTTTTGAGCTCGTACATGTTAATCGTATAGGCAGTACCGTTAACGGTATGAATGCCTTCACCTTGCGTTTGCCATAGCTGAGTGGCAAAAATGAGGTCGTCGTAGTACTTAGAGATATCAGCAGCGCGGCGCTTAATTTCGTCATTCACTACGATATCTTCAAAAATTTCACTCGGGTCTGAAAACAAGTTCCGAAGAATATGCGTGTATGAACGAGAGTGGATCGTTTCAAAGAAAGACCATGTTTCAACCCAGGTTTCTAGCTCAGGTAGCGAGATAATGGGCAAAAATGCAATGTTTGGACTGCGGCCTTGTACCGAATCCAGAAGAGTCTGATACTTAAGGTTTGATATAAAGATATGTTTTTCTGGATCGGTTAATTTCTGAAAATCAACGCGGTCACGAGAAACATCAACTTCTTCAGGACGCCAAAAAAAGCTAATTTGTTTCTCAATAAGCTTTTCGAAAATGGCATGTTTTTGTTGATCGTAACGTGCAACGTTTACGGGGTTGCCGAAAAACATCGGTTCGATCAATGGATTAGTACTTTGCTGATTAAACGTAGTGTATTTCATGATAGCCTAACTAAAAACTTAATGATTAACGCGTATTATTGTTTGTGTTCTTGCTGCGAAACGTTAAGGGCAAGTGCGGTAATATCCTTTTATACACTTGCCACTTAAACAGGTGAGCGCGTATTAAATTTTACACGCGCCGCCTGCACAATCATCATCTTCCTCTATCACCACCTCTTCTTGGCGTGGCATAGGCTCGCTTGCTTTTGCGTCTAGCGCTGAGGTGTCTGATGCACCATCGCGAGTATTGTGATAATAAAGTGTCTTAACACCAAGCTTGTAAGTGGTAAGAAGGTCTTTGAGCAGAAGCTTCATTGGTACCTTATTACCTTCATAACGGCTTGGGTCATAGTTTGTATTTGCTGAGATAGTTTGGTCAATAAACTTCTGCATGATACCAACAAGTTGTAGGTAACCATCGTTCGAAGGAATATCCCAAAGTAGCTCATATTGATCTCTTAAAGTTTCGTACTCAGGTACTACTTGCTTAAGCACACCATCTTTACTCGACTTGATACTGATGAATCCACGTGGTGGCTCAATACCGTTCGTCGCGTTAGAAATCTGTGAAGATGTCTCTGATGGCATCAATGCTGACAGCGTAGAATTACGCAAGCCGTGAGTTTTAATTTCTTCACGAAGCGCATCCCAGTCGTAATGAAGCGGTTCATTACACACACTATCAAGATCTTTCTTGTAGCTGTCGATTGGCAAAATACCTTGCGAATACGTTGTCTCATTAAACTTAGGACACGCACCTCTCTCTTTCGCAAGATTGTTCGACGCTTTTAATAAGTAGTACTGCATTGCTTCAAATGTACGGTGAACCAGACCATTCGCACTGTGATCTGAATATTTAACGCCGTTTTTAGCAAGGTAGTAAGCAAAGTTGATAACACCGACACCTAATGTGCGACGCCCCATAGTAGCATTGTATGCCGCCGGAACAGGATAGTCTTGATAGTCGAGAAGGTTATCAAGTGCACGTACAGCAAGATCGGCAAGTTCTTCGAACTCATCTAGTGACTTAATTGCGCCAAGGTTGAATGCAGATAGCGTACACAATGCAATTTCGCCGTTTTCATCATTAACGTGCTGCAACGGCTTGGTAGGAAGCGCAATTTCAAGACAAAGGTTGCTTTGACGTACTGGCGCCACTTCTGGGTTGAATGGGCTATGCGTATTACAGTGGTCAACGTTTTGAAGATAAATACGACCTGTGCTGGCACGCTCTTGCATGAACAGGCTGAACAGTTCCATAGCTTTAATTTGCTTCTTACGGATGCTATCGTCGTTTTCATATTTAACGTAAAGCTCTTCGAATTTCTGTTGGTCGGCAAAGAATGCATCATAAAGACCAGGTACATCAGACGGGCTAAACAATGAAATGTAGCCGTCTTTCATCATACGTTGGTACATCAGTTTATTGAACTGAACGCCATAGTCTAAGTGACGTACACGGTTTTCTTCTACACCACGGTTGTTTTTAAGAACCAATAAAGATTCGACTTCCATATGCCAAATCGGGTAGAAGAGTGTTGCTGCACCACCACGAACACCGCCTTGTGAACAGCTTTTAACGGCAGTCTGGAAGTATTTGTAAAACGGGATACAGCCAGTATGGAATGCTTCACCACCGCGGATAGGGCTACCAAGTGCACGAATGCGACCTGCATTTACGCCGATACCAGCACGCTGGCTTACGTATTTAACAATAGCGCTTGCCGTTGCGTTAATTGAGTCTAGGCTATCGCCCGTCTCGATAAGTACGCATGAACTAAACTGACGCGTTGGCGTGCGCACACCGGCCATGATAGGCGTAGGTAGAGACAGTTTGAACGTTGAAGCAGCATCATAGAAGCGATGGATATAATCCATACGCGTGTTTTTGTCATAATTTGCGAAAAGGCATGCCGCCACTAAGATATACAAAAACTGTGCGCTTTCGTAAATTTCGCCAGTAACACGGTTTTGTACTAAGTACTTACCTTCAAGCTGCTTTACCGCCGCATAGCTAAAGTTCATATCGCGCCAATGGTCGATGTACGAATCCATTTCTGCAAATTCTTCAGCCGTGTAGTCTTCAAGCAAGTGCTTGTCGTACTTGCCCATGTCTACCATTTTACCTACATGCGTAAGCAGCGAAGGTGGTTCAAACTGGCCATATGCCTTTTTGCGAAGATGAAAAATGGCTAGGCGCGCAGCGAGGTATTGATAATCCGGCGCGTCAGTTGAGATCAGGTCCGCCGCTGATTTGATCAGGGTTTCGTGGATCTCACTTGTGTTTATGCCGTCATAAAACTGGATCTGTGCTTTTATTTCAACTTGTGAAACTGAAACGTTATTGAGGCCTTTGGCTGCCCAAGTAACGACTTTATGAATTTTTTCTAAGTCGATGGTTTCTTTTTCACCGTTGCGTTTGGTAACAAATAAGTTGTTGTTCATGTTACTGGCCGTTTTTCTGTTAGCGCTTGATGCGGGGCTATGTGTTGCCCATTTTAATTTTAATTATTGTATGAATTACTGCTATTTACATTGACTCACGCCAAATAACAGCCCACACAAAAGCGGCCTAGACCAAAACCTCTAAAGTTTGAAGTAAAGACTGCTTGTTAAATTCGTTTACTGCTTTTTTCCAGCGAGCTTGTTGTCGCAACAGTCAGATGAGTTCGTTCACCTACTTGTAAAGCTGCGATCTGGCGATCCCAAAAATGGGCTGGGATCGCTTGCTGAATCAAACACAAGATAGTGAGGTTTTAACCGTAATGCAACCCAATATCTGGTGGTATTTCAAGCACTCAAACTGGCATGGAATTTATGTTAGTAACAACTAACTTTTTAGGGTTCTACAAGCATTAAATAACGGGATTGCAAGCATTTTAATTAGATTCTTTAACGTAAAAATTAATTTATTCTTAAGATTCAATTTTTATAAAAACACGATATATGGTGTTTAAAATATCGACGCAACCCAAGATATAGTGTTAATTTAATTTTGCGCCACTGTATAAAGTAAGTAGTTTACGTCTACATTATTAGACGAAAGATAAAAACCTTGAGAGATAGGGTCCATGTGAAGCCCTGTCATGTCACGGGGGAGTAAACCTGCTTGATCGGTCATCGCCATGAGCTCTGAAGGTTTTATAAACTTGCTGTGATTGTGCGTACCTTTTGGCACGAGTTTAAGAACATACTCAGCGCCAACGATACCCATCAGATAGGATTTTATATTTCTGTTTAACGTCGAGAAAAAAACATGGCCACCAGGTTTGACTAACTTTGCGCAGGCCATAACGACAGATGCGGGGTCAGGCACGTGTTCTAGCATTTCCATACAAGTTACGACATCGAACGCGCCAGCATTATCTTGAGCAAAGTCTTCAGCCGTTGAACAAACGTAGTCTACTTTTACTCCAGACTCCAAGCCATGTAATTTAGCAACTTCTAATGACGCTTCTGCCATATCTAAACCGGTGACAGTTGCGCCAGCACGCGCCATAGATTCGGCTAAAATACCGCCTCCACAGCCAATATCGATAACTTTTTTGTCAAAGAGTCCTTCACTGTGCTGATTAATGAAATCTAAGCGCAGGGGGTTAATCAAGTGGAGAGGTTTAAATTCACCTTCAGGATCCCACCAGCGAGAGGCGAGTTCAGAAAATTTATTAATTTCTTGTTGATCTACATTCGTCATGAGTAAAACGATCCTTAAACTATCTCTTTTTAAGATATCGCAAATCAGGCGCGTGTTTCACTGTTTTTAAATAGATTTAGTGTTTTTATATCAATGGATGAGTGAAAAATAATCGCTTGTCTTTTTGTTGCCCAATAAGCGTAATTAACCGCTACATAAATCTGTCATCAAGTGGTACACTCAAGCAACGATTATGACCCACATAATAACAAGAGTGCGCGCCCAGTCTTGCTTTCACAATGATGTGATGCAAGGCGCTGGATAACGCAGAACAAACCAAAATAAAGGGATTAAGCAGTTTATGTCTGATAACGCTAAAGAAATCCTCCCCGTTAATATTGAGGAAGAGTTAAAGAACTCATACCTTGATTACGCGATGAGCGTTATTGTCGGGCGAGCCTTGCCTGATGTAAGAGATGGCTTGAAGCCAGTGCACCGTCGCGTGCTGTTCGCAATGAACGAACTGAAAAATGACTTTAACAAGCCATACAAAAAATCTGCCCGTGTGGTAGGTGACGTAATAGGTAAATATCACCCTCATGGTGATTCCGCAGTTTACGATACCATTGTTCGTATGGCGCAGCCTTTCTCTCTCCGTTATATGTTGGTAGACGGGCAGGGTAACTTTGGCTCGGTTGACGGCGACTCAGCCGCTGCCATGCGTTATACAGAGGTTCGTATGGCAAAAATTGCCCACGAACTTCTTGCTGATTTGGATAAAGAAACCGTAGATTTTGTACCCAATTATGACGGTACAGAATTTATTCCTGAAGTATTGCCTACAAAAGTACCTAACCTCCTTATAAACGGTTCTTCGGGTATCGCGGTAGGCATGGCGACGAATATTCCGCCTCATAACCTTACTGAAGTTGTTAACGGCTGTATTGCATTGATCCAAGACCCATCAATTACGATTGATGATCTAATGACTTACATACCGGGTCCTGACTTCCCAACGGCGGCGATGATCAGTGGTCGTAAAGGTATTGAAGATGCCTACCGTACCGGTCGTGGCAAAATATATCTTCGCGCTAAAGCAGACATTGAAACTGACGCTAACGGCAAAGAAACCATTATCGTTAACGAAATACCTTATCAGGTGAACAAAGCACGTCTTATTGAGAAGATTGCCGAGCTTGTAAAGGAAAAACGTATCGAAGGCGTATCAGCACTGCGCGATGAGTCTGATAAAGACGGTATGCGTATTGTTGTTGAAGTTAAACGCAACGAATCTGCAGAAGTGCTGCTCAACCATTTATATGCCAACACCCAGCTTCAAACGGTCTTTGGTATTAACATGGTTGCGCTGGACAATGGTCAGCCTAAGGTATTCAACCTAAAAGAAACCTTAGAGTGTTTTATCCTTCACCGCCGTGAAGTGGTAACACGCCGTACTGTCTTTGAATTGCGCAAAGCCCGTGACCGTGCTCACATCCTTGAAGGTTTAGCTATCGCTCTTGCCAACATCGACCCTATTATTGAGTTGATTAAAGCATCGCAAAGCCCTGCAGATGCGAAGAAATCGCTTGTTGCACAAGGTTGGGACCTAGGTGACGTGGCCCAAATGCTAGAACGCGCTGGTGATGATGCTGCTCGTCCTGATTGGCTAATGCCGGAATTTGGTATTCGTGATGACAAATATTATCTGACTGAACAGCAGGCCCAAGCGATCCTTGACCTGCGTCTTCACAAGTTAACAGGTCTAGAGCATGAGAAGATCCTCGAAGAATACAAACAGCTTCTAGAGCTTATCGCTGAACTACTTCACATTTTAAATAGCCCTGAGCGTTTGATGGAAGTCATTCAAGAAGAACTTGAAAAGATCCGTGACGAGTTCGGCGACGAGCGTCGTACCGAAATTACCGCTGCAAGCCACGATATTGATATTGAAGACTTAATCGAGCAAGAAGATGTTGTTGTGACGCTTTCTCGCGAGGGGTATGTGAAGTATCAAAAGCTCACGGATTACGAAGCACAGCGTCGAGGCGGTCGTGGTAAGTCTGCCACTAAGATGAAAGATGAAGACATCATCGAGAAATTGTTAGTGGCTAACACTCACGATCACATTTTGTGCTTCTCTACACGGGGACGCTTATATTGGTTGAAGGTTTATCAACTGCCGTTTGCTAGTCGTAACGCACGTGGACGCCCAATTGTAAACATTCTTCCTTTAGAAGATAACGAGCGAATTACCGCCATTCTTCCAATTAAAGAATTTGAAGAAGGCAAGTTTGTATTGATGGCAACGGCAAACGGCACAGTTAAAAAGACTGACCTAAGCCTATATTCTCGCCCTCGCTCAAGCGGTATTATCGCAGTAAATCTGAATGACGGCGACGAGTTGATTGGTGTTGATATCACCCATGGTGATGACGATATCATGCTGTTCTCTGATGCGGGTAAAGTAGTTCGCTTCAACGAAAAGCTTCGCGATAGCGAAACAGGTGAAGTCAAGCGCGACCCAGAAACAGGTGAAGAGCTGTTAGCGCTTCGTCCTATGGGACGAACTGCAACAGGTGTTCGCGGTATTCGTCTACAAGATGGTCAAAAAGTGGTTTCACTTATTGTACCTAAGGGCGACGGACCAATCCTGACAGCGACAGAAAATGGCTTCGGTAAACGTACGCCGTTAGAAGATTACCCAGCGAAGAGCCGCGCGACGCAAGGTGTTGTGTCGATTAAGGTATCTGAGCGTAACGGGAAAGTTGTAGGTGCGGTACAGGTTGACGAAAGCAATGAAATAATGCTTATTAGTGACCAAGGCACGCTGGTACGAACCCGTGTTGGTGAAGTGTCGGTAGTAGGCCGTAACACACAAGGCGTTCGCTTAATACGCACAGTTGAAGGTGAGCGCGTTGTTGGTTTGCAGCGAATTGAAGAAGTTGCCGAGTTACAAGAATTAGATGAAGACGGTAACCCAATAATTCTTGATGACGCGCCAGAACAAGCAGAAACTGCTGTTCAAGAGCAAGATAACACCGCACAAGACGGTGAAGGCTCAACGACAGAAGAGTAGGGGTAACGCGCGAGCAACGTGCATTGCGCATTATCAGTGTTCTTTTAAACAAGCGGCTTTTGCCGCTTGTTTGCCTAATGGCTCACGGAATATAAATATGCTCGTGAGTTTAATGGTAATAATCTACAGGTGTTGAACAACGCGATGAAAGAGGTTTTTAACTTTAGTGCGGGTCCAGCCATGCTTCCTAAAGAAGTGATGCTAAAGGCTCAAGCAGAATTTACGAATTGGCGCGATCTAGGCTGCTCTGTTATGGAAGTGAGCCACCGCGGTAAAGATTTCATTGAAATAGCAGCTAAGGCAGAGCAAGACTTGCGCGACCTGCTATCCATTCCTAACAACTACCACGTACTTTTCACACATGGTGGCGGTCGCGGGCAGTTTGCGGCGGTACCGCTAAACTTGTCAAATGCCAACGATACCAGTCTTCATCTGGTAAGTGGTTCTTGGTCAAAAGGTGCAGTAGATGAAGCCAACAAATACAACAATGCTGTTGTTGTTGGTGAGGTGTCTGAAAAAGACGGCCTTCATTATATCGCAGAGCCTCAATTAAGCGATATCGACCAGTCTGCTGCATACTATCACTTCTGCCCTAACGAAACGGTTGATGGTATTGCCTTTGATTGGTTACCAGAGTCTGGTGATGTACCTCTGGTATCGGATATGTCGTCAACTATCTTGTCGCAACCTTTAGACGTCGCAAAACACGGTGTCATTTATGCCGGCGCACAGAAAAATATTGGCCCTAGCGGCTTATCTGTAGTTATTGTACGTGATGACCTTGTGGGCAAGGCACGAAAAGAAACGCCTTCTATCTTTGATTACGCGCTGGCAGCCAAATCAGACTCTATGTACAACACACCGCCTACTTTTTCTTGGTATTTGGCGGGTCTTGTATTTGAATGGCTTAAAGATATGGGCGGCGTTGATGCTATGGCAAAACGCAACGCTGAAAAAGCAGCGTTACTATATTCTGCGATTGATAGTTCTGACTTTTATTCAAGTAAGGTACACCCCGACAACCGTTCGAAAATGAACGTACCGTTCCATTTAGCTAACCCTGACTTAGATAAACTATTTCTTCAACAGTCACAAGACGCTGGTTTACTTGCATTGAAAGGCCATCGTTCGGTAGGGGGTATGCGTGCTAGTATTTATAACGCAATGCCAGTTGAAGGTATTGTTGCGCTTGTTGAGTTTATGCGCGAATTTGAAAGAGTGAATGGATAAAATGGAACAGTTAACATTAGACCCGATTGCAAAAGTATCGGGAGAGGTCAATGTACCTGGTTCAAAGAGTCTGTCTAATCGCGCTTTGCTACTTGCGGCGTTAGCAGAAGGCGAAACGGAGCTGACTAACCTTCTTGACAGTGAAGACATTGAACACATGCTTAATGCCCTCACGAAGCTAGGCGTTAGCTACCGCCTCAGTGATGACAAAACGCAGTGTGTCGTGCAAGGCAATGGCGGCGCATTTGACGTGGCTGAACCGCTAGAACTTTTTCTAGGTAATGCCGGTACGGCAATGCGTCCATTATGTGCCGCGCTCGCTGCGAGTAATGTTGATACCGTGCTAACTGGCGAGCCGCGTATGGAAGAACGTCCCATTGGAGACTTAGTCGATGCATTGCGCGAAGCCAACGCCGACGTTACCTATTTAAAAAACGACGGTTATCCGCCGCTGCAAATTAAGGGTAAAACATTAAGTGGCGGTGAGATGTCTGTAGATGGAAGTGTTTCCAGTCAGTTTCTGACAGCGCTTCTTATGGCGGCTCCGCTTTTTTCAGGCGATGTTACGATTCGTATTAAAGGTGAGTTAGTCTCTAAGCCCTATATCGACATCACGCTAGACACCATGGCGAAGTTTGGCGTTACGGTTAGTAATGATAACTATCAAACGTTCACGGTTTCGGGCAGTGCAAAGTACGTGTCGCCGGGTAAATTCATGGTAGAAGGTGATGCTTCGTCTGCATCTTACTTCCTTGCAGCTGGCGCCATCAAAGGTGGAACGGTACGCGTAACCGGAATAGGCCAGAACAGTATTCAAGGCGATATCCGCTTTGCTGATGTGCTTGAGGCAATGGGCGCAAAGGTTGTGTGGAACGACGAATACGTGGAAATAACCGGTGCACCGCTTAAAGGTGTCGATATGGATATGAATCATATTCCTGATGCGGCTATGACTATTGCGACCACAGCACTGTTTGCTGAAGGCCCAACAACCATGACCAATATCTATAATTGGCGTGTAAAAGAAACCGATCGACTTGCTGCTATGGCAACGGAACTACAGAAGTTAGGCGCAAAGGTAGAAGAAGGCCACGACTATATTAAAGTATGGCCGACGGACTCGCTGAAGCATGCAGAAATAGATACATATAATGATCACCGCATCGCCATGTGCTTTTCTCTGGTAGCGCTTAGCGATACTCCAGTCACAATTAATGACCCGGGATGCACTCGAAAAACTTTCCCTGATTACTTTACGCGTTTTAAAACACTCTATAACGCATAAGGCGACCCTAAAGTAGTGCAGCGATTGTTTTTTATTCACTGCATTCATGTTGATCTGTATCAGATTTATCCTAATGTTCAATGCCACCTAGTATAGGTGGCATTGCTTATCCCGTGCTAAAGCGTATAATTACGCGCGATTTTTTAGTAATTTAAATGATGGAGCAGGTATGCATTCCACACCCGTAGTCACGGTTGACGGTCCAAGTGGCGCTGGCAAAGGTACATTAAGTAGCTTGTTAGCAAAAAAATTAGGGTGGCATTTTCTAGATAGCGGTGCGATTTACCGTGTTTTAGCAGTTGCCGCACTTCACCACGACCTGCCGTGTGATGATGAAGAATGTGTTGTTCCTCTAGCAACCGGTCTCGATGTAAGTTTCGAGACGAATGGCGATACTACCCGTATTATCCTAGAAGGCGAAGATGTCACTGATGACATTCGTACTGAAGAAGTCGGAGCGGTAGCATCCAAAGTCGCCGCTTTGCCTCGTGTTCGTGAAGCTTTGCTTCGCAGACAACGTGCTTTTCAACAAGACCCTGGCTTGGTAGCAGATGGTCGCGACATGGGAACCGTAGTATTCCCCGATGCGCCTGTAAAGATTTTCCTTACAGCTAGCGCAGAGGCTCGTGCTGAGCGTCGTTATAGCCAGTTGAAAGCAAAGGGCATGGATGTTAATATTGCGCGCCTTTTGACCGATATCAAAGCCAGAGACGAGCGCGATACACAACGTGCAGTCGCACCATTGGTACCGGCACAAGATGCTGTAATTATAGATTCAACAGACTTGGATATTGACCAAGTCTTTGAAAAAGCGATGGATATTATTTCCTCACGCCTTTAATGACGAGAGCTGATCGCATCCAAAGCAGTGTTGCTACAGGGAGTGGCGACTAAATTTAATAACCCCGCGTTATCCGGATAAGAAGCGTGGATATCAACTTAAAAGTTTATTTGAGACTTATGACTGAAAATTTTGCACAACTTTTTGAAGAAAGCTTACAAGAACTAGAAACACGTCCTGGTTCAATTGTAAAAGGTACTGTTGTTTCTATCGATAAAGATATCGTTCTTGTTGACGCAGGCTTGAAATCAGAAAGTGCTATCCCAGCTGACCAATTTAAAAACGCTGAAGGCGAGCTTGAAATCGCTATTGGTGATGAAGTAGATGTAGCGCTAGATGCAGTAGAAGATGGTTTCGGTGAAACTATTCTTTCTCGTGAAAAAGCCAAGCGTCACGAAGCGTGGGTTGAGCTGGAAAAAGCTTACGAAGATAAAGTCACTATCAAAGGCGTTATCAACGGTAAAGTTAAAGGCGGTTTCACTGTTGAAGTTAACAGTGTACGCGCGTTCCTTCCAGGTTCTCTTGTTGACGTACGTCCAGTACGCGACACTACGCACCTTGAAGGCAAAGAGCTTGAGTTTAAAGTTATCAAGCTAGATGCTAAGCGCAACAACGTTGTTGTTTCTCGTCGTGCAGTTATCGAAGCTGAAAGCAGCCAAGAGCGTGAATCACTACTTGCTAACCTTGAAGAAGGTCATGAAATCAAGGGTATCGTTAAGAACCTTACCGACTACGGTGCGTTCGTTGACCTTGGTGGCGTAGACGGTCTTCTACACATCACTGATATGGCTTGGAAGCGCGTTAAGCACCCAAGTGAAATCGTGAATGTTGGCGACGAAATCAACGTTAAAGTACTTAAGTTCGACAAAGAGAAGCAGCGTGTTTCTCTTGGTATGAAGCAAATGGGCAACGATCCATGGCAAGAAATTGCGTCTCGTTACCCAGAAGGTACTAAGATTAACGGTCAGGTTACTAACCTTACTGATTACGGCTGCTTCGTTGAAATCGAAGACGGCGTTGAAGGTCTTGTACACGTTTCTGAAATGGATTGGACCAACAAGAACATCCACCCATCTAAAGTTGTTAACCTAGGTGACACTGTAGATG
>Ga0105235_100357_pt1 | contig 16596 bp, 21 predicted proteins | sample Virmet3819_2500_FD_90059 | JGI IMG/M metagenome (GOLD analysis project Ga0105235, IMG submission 90059) | Marine viral communities from the Southern Atlantic ocean transect to study dissolved organic matter and carbon cycling - metaG 3819_2500 | ecosystem: Environmental > Aquatic > Marine >... | reverse complement strand
GATTAAAAACGGTAACCTCATGGACATGTTACTTATAGGTCATCATCAGTTTGATGTTCTTATTTTCGATAGGGGCTTAGTCGACTCTCACGCAATTAGCTTTGCGCTTAAATTAGGTCTGCCCGTGGTAGTGACAACCGAGGAATTAACGTTTTCTGATAAAAAAAGACGAATTCGACTTACGCAAGATCATAATGCGAATACCTCTTTAGACAAAGCTTTACCCTTTGAGGTCAACATAGATGTTATTTCCCATCCGAAGCAAGTAAAAGGATAAGAGTATGGACAAGCTGGCTATTAAGCTAAACACCGCGCCTAAGACTACTGGTTTACGCCCCTCTAATGTCAATACGAAGGCAGGACCACGCACACGCATTGTTTATTCAAAACCTATTAAAATAAATCATGGCCAAGTTTTCAGTAAACACAAAGTTGTAGAACGTATTGCAAGAAACACTGTTGTGATCATTAGCAGCTTTTATCGTTGCAAACACCCAGACGCGAAAGATTTGTTCGATAACTATATTTCGGCAGTTATCAATACACAAAAAGAGACGATTGCGAATCAAAAATCTGAATTGATTAAAGCGGTGAAGCAAGCAGAGCAAAAAGGATTTAAATTTGACCTGCAAGGGAACCCGGCAACGATAGATATCGTCATTTCTAATCCACACGTTCATCAGGTAGCTGACTTATTAGTAGATGTAGATGAAAACATCGACATGCTGACAAAGCTCTCTGTCATTGAACTCATTAATGACGATGTTTACAAGCAGCATGAGAAGTTTGCTTTGTACTGCATCGATTACATCGATAAATCGCTTACAGTTCTTCTTCAAAGGCTCAATAAAGAATTTAGTTTCAAACCAAATAAAAGCGTGTCAAAGAGCAATACATCGGATGTAGATTTCACCAAGATTAAAGCATTTCTAAAAGAGCTACTCTCTGATGCATCTAAACCAGTTCCTGAGTAAAGCTGATGGGTACTGAATTATTCATGCGCTTATTGAGCGTCCTCTTATCAAGAGTGGGGTTCTCGTTCTTTCTAGGAGGTTTGGTATTTTCTCTAATTATGCATAACAGTGTGAGTTATACATTGCTTATAGAAAATATGAATAACTTTTTCGTTCAACTTTTTTATGCACTGTTAGGTATATAGCCATGATTTGGTACATCATTCTTAGCCTTTTACTTTTCGAGCTCACGGCAATCATCTTCTTATTACCAAAGGAACTGGTTGTTAGCATGATCAATGAAGAGCGCCTTGCCTCTGTGCGTTGGTTTGGAGAAGAAAAAACGGAAAAGATGATTGAGTCAGCTAATGAGAACTACGAAACGATATTTGTTGAAAGTGGTTTTAAAGAAGTCGTTTACGAAACATTTTATACAGACCAAACGCTTGACCGTAACAACGCTGCCTTCAGTTGGATAAATGACGAGAAATTGTTTTCATCCGTCAATGAACGGTTAGAAGCCGTATTTTATTTGTTTGAAGCAATGATGTTTCGTATCGATACTTTTCTTATTTGCTTGCTTTTATCGTTATTGGTGCTCATACCAACAGTGATTGATGGACTCTGTCGTTGGCAAATTCTGAGATCGTCTGATAACAACGCTTCAATAAATATTTACAACGTAAGTGAGCGGTTTTTTTATCTCTTACTTTTGTTACCTGTTTACGCTTTTTTTCTCCCTGTTCCTATTACACCAGCCGCGTTTAGCATTTGGATTGGTCTAATCTGCATCGCTATTTACTTCATGGCATCAAACCTACAACACCGGATATAAACATGAACCGTTTAATTAAAACCACTACTTTAATATTGAGTGCTTTCATCGCTCTTAACGTTAGTGCACAAACATCTCCCATTGTTGACCAACCTTCATCAAGCGATTCATTGTTTGAAAATGGGTTTGTCGATTTGCCACCCAATTTGATAGTGAAGCCGGATCAAGAGCATAAAATCGTACGATATTTTATCGATTTTTCTTGTATCTACTGTCGAAAGCTCCGTTCCGTCATGGATACTTGGGGTAATACTTTAAGTCGGGGCTATAGACTGGTTTATCACCACGTCGGTGACATGGAATCCCCGTACTATTTTCTTCAGTCAGCTGCTTTAACATATGTAATGAACAGCGACATCACTTATGGCCAGAAACAGCAATATATAGAATTGATGTTTACTCACATCAATCAGGTTAAGACTAATAAAGAGTTAGTTAGACTTATAAAAGAAGCGACTGCAAGTGTTGGGTTGAATCCTTCAGAGGTTGCAAAATATATAATGACGGAAGAGGCTACCGTTGATTATACCGCCGCGGTTGATTTGCAAAACCAGGTTAGTATTAACGTAACCCCTTCAATTCTTATAGCCGGTCGCTATCTCACCCACCTTGGTATGACTGACGGCTCTCCAGAAAGATGGATTGAATTAATCAATAAAGTTACGTCCATCGATATTTATTCCCGCAGTAATACACTTACCAATATCCCGAACCCATTATTACAAGGGCTACCCACAAAGGATTAAATGATGAAAAAATCTCCGATTATTCGCTTAGATCTTATAGGACTTGTAACATCAGTTATGATGGCGTCTGCATTTGCGCAAGAGCCATCGTCACTGACTGAACCTTCGTTAGCTGAATTCGAAGAAATTGCAAATCCAAGCACAGAAGTCGTTAAGAAGATTACTCCCCTTTTTGACAAACAGGCGCAATCTATTCGTTACTTTAACGCTCCAGATAATTTAATGGCAGTTGGTGTTGTCACAAATACATTTAAAAAACAGGTTTACTACACAAATCAAAATGGTGACTTTGTGATGTCTGGGCGTCTTTACGAGACGGACAGTAAATTGATGCACGATCAACTCGTCAAATCAGAACTTAAAGTCTTATTACCAGAAGAGTTCACCAACTCTATAGAGACAGCGCCTAGTTTCAGCTTCGGGAAAGGAGAGCAGGTTATTTACGCGGTCGTGGATGCGAACTGCGGATATTGCAAACGATTCCACCAAACTATCACAAAGAAGATTGAGACCGGTGAACTCGCTAACGTTCAAGTAAAGTTCATTCCTGTTGGCGCATTGGGTCAAGATTCGACTAATAAAGCGAAGGCTATTTTGTCACTTCCTAAAGATGAACAGTTTAAAGCCTGGGAGGCAGCGGTAAATCGCAAGCCAATATCAATGACCACTACAGAACAAGGCGCAAAGCTATTTGAAACGACACAAGGTTTTTTTCGTTCCCAGAGTATTTTCGGGGGCGTTCCTTTCGTCATTACTCGTGTTAACGGTGACTGGATGTTGAGTAATGGTGACCCAAACAATCAATTTTATAGCAATCTTATTCAAGCTGTTAATGCTGAAAAAAATAACGCCATGACAGCGTCACTATCGGAGTAGTCGCGGTGAGAAAAGCATTGGTCATTATTCTTTTAATATTTCTTTGCCCACCTGCATTCAGTGAGCAGATGGGCACTCCGATAAGAGTTGATGATTTTCGCTTAACACATCCTTTTAAAGCAGGTCTTGTAAAGGGAGCGTCCTTAGGCCTTTATAAATTTGAAAGACATGAGATGGTCCTACGCACGCCTTATGATGCGCAGTTACCGATAGGGTTTGAAGCCCACGTCCGTTATCACGGGCGCTTTGCGTATTATACAGGCGCAGCGCTTGGCGCTACATGGACAATTTTGGTGTTCTCATTCTTTGCATATGGCATATATTTGCGGTGGAGCTATCGCCGTAAAAAATCACAATTCTTGATTGGGATATCTCAATGAGACTGTTATTTGCCCTTCTTCTTATCATGACACATGTATCTCATGCTTATGTGATGGAGGTACCTTCTTATAGCCAGTTTGAAAGAATGGGGCTAGAGCACCAGTTGGATCCAAAGGACGTTTACTCTCTAGCACTCGCAGAGTCAGGGCACTGGGTTGACTCTAACTTTGTGCCTCACCCTTTTGCTATTAGTCTTGGTTACGATAACGCTATTGGTCAATTAAAGCATGAAGGGTTTTATCCAGAATCTAAGATTGAAGCTACAGCCATTCTTGAGCAACTTCTAAATGCCGGTTATACAAATATCGGTATTGGGATGATGCAGGTCAATATAATGGCCAACCCCAACATTGTTGATGATTATACAAGCTTATTAGACCCACATATAAATTTGCAGGCAGCATCAAAAGTACTCAAATGGTGTAGAAGATACGACTCAGTAACTGATGTATTTGCTTGCTATTCGCATGGTGATGCAAATTCAGAGAAAGGCCAAAAATATGCAGCTCGTGTGCTTTCTTATAGCCAAAAGTATGCAAAACAGTGGGAATTAACAAATGCTATACCGCTGAATGGCATTTACTCGTTTGAACAGTTCGTAAGGTTATCGAAAACCAGAAATACTGCTACTAAATCTAATTACACCAGGCCCCAAAACATCTCGATTGTTACACAATAAATAGGTACGACTATGATTAAATCGGTTTTCGTTTTCTTCGCTCTATGCTTGTCATTACAAGGATGTTCAATGATGAAGGATGCAAATGTAAAAGAGATACCGCAACGCCCCATTGTTGAAGAACAAGATACGCCATTTGTATTTAAAGAAGCCTATCAGCAACAAGGGCTTTACTCCACCCAAACCCGCGTTGTTAATGATAACGATTTCGTAGATATCGAACCTTCAATGCAGTATGTATGGTGGACGCCAAGCGCTGCGATGGATATTTACAAACCCACCAGCAATTCTAAAAATGAAGCAGATAATAGTGCGAACACGACACCTATTTTGAGTAACGACATCAAGCAGGCGTGCGCAACCATCATTTGTTCTGATTCCTCAGAAGTGTGTGGTTCGATAGCTATTTGTGACAGTAAAATTTGTGATGAGTCTAAAGAGAATGAATACTCTTGTATGCTAGATAGTTGTGAAACTGTCAAAGCATTACAAAAAATTGAAGTTGCGAAAGGCGAGATTCAATGTGCACATTACCCGGAGCGAGATATTTGTCCTCAAATGACAGCCTGTAAGTCGTCACTAAGTAAAGGTTTATCAAAAGTAACGATGAAACAAGCAACGCGTTTATTATGGGAGGAAGCTATTCATGAGTAAGCAAATACCACGTTACTGCGACGAGATGTTACAAGTAGGTCCAATTGAGGCAGACGAGTTAGGAGTCATTCTAGCTGCACTTGCAATTGGTATACTGGTGGATCAAATGCTTTGGGCTATTTTAATTGCTTTTGTCGTACCGAAAGCCCTTGGCCACTTCAAAGGTAATAATCCACGAGGGTTCTTAATTCACTTTCTATACTGGTATGGAGTAACGGATTTTAAAGGGCTCTTTTCAGAGTCTTCTTACACTAAGAACTGGGTTAAATAATTGTATAATTAAGTATGTTAAATAGGATTTGCACCATCTAAAGCTCGGAACTTGATGCAAATCCTACTAAATCCTCATAACAAATCGAATTCTTTACCTATCAAGAACATCATTTCTAAAAATCGTCGCGAACTTTCTTAAACGCGTCGCCCACTTTTTGACTTTACACGGAAAGCGACAATAGCTAGAAAGCTAAGTAAGAGAGATAAAGTTGGTGGAGAACTCACATTGTATAGTCTTCTATCTTTCAATAACTCAAAATTCTGTTATAAGCTTTACGTACTATTTAAGGTATGGTTTTGTTGATGAGGGGATGTTCCAGAAGCAATAATTGATTTTAAATAAACTCTCACAGGACATTGGATTTACTGAATTAATAATTAAAAACATGCCTCTTCAATTCATACAGAGTATTTCTTATATCGTCTAAACTGCATGAATCCGACCATTCTATTTGCTCACATATATGTTTAAGATCCTCAGCTATAGCTTTTTTGGTAAACACGATTGGCTGTGTAATAAGAAATTTACCGACAACATATATGCATTCATAGTCAAGCTTTTCACAAGCTCGTACAAAGTACTTCTCTGCTCTTAGAAACTCAATATCGTCGGCTGAGTGATCATGTTCGTCTAAGCTATAAATATATCTCTCTACGGCAACTATCTCTTTATCAGTTTCTTTTAATTGCTCTGAGCGATCTATAACACCTGCATATCCCATCTTAAAAGCGTCGGTGTAAGATAGCGTTAATTGCCCTCCTTTATGTTGCTTAGAGCAAAGGCTTAAGACACTTCTATACGGTGTTACATGTTTCTCTGAAACAGGATAATCAACATAGATTACTCCTCGCTTTGAAAGATTCATCGTCACTCTTTGCCTTTTTTCCCCAAGTCATTTAAAAAGTACTCGCGACTAAGTTTGTTTCTCTCATGCCACAAGTCTATTGTTTTTATCTGTGCTTCGGTAACACTACTATGTCTGTATTGCCTCCCAAGCTGCCACTTCATATTACTCAGTTTTATATAGCCCGCCACTATTGCATCACGTTCCGTGTCAAAACCAAAAAAATTAACTGCTTTAGTGTGTTGCTGCCACCTGCAACTGAATAATTCACCATCTGGAGTTAACCAGCCATGTATTGATAACAAACATTCATCAACAACGCATTCGCCTTCGGATAAACCATTATTGTAAATCAGCATTGAACTCGTGGGGTTAGGCTTATGAATTAACCTTTTATTAGTCGTAAATAAGCAGGGAGTATTTGGGGCCGAGTCCTGGTGGGCCATTTTGAATAATTTATCAAAGTTAAAGGATTTTTTTTCTAAATCAGCCATTTTAGTTAATACACTCTACATTAAATATAAAAGGAGCTCGTTATGTTTCAAGTTATACGAAAAACAATGAATGCTACTACATTCTTATATGTCCACTTTTTTTCCGCGCTTGCAATATCGATGTTTTGTCTCTGGTCGGCTTATGAACTATTCAACTTTTCGAGTGGTATATCACCTATCACTTTTGAAGGCATTGATAAATTTACACTAGGCGCATGCTGTATGTTTTTGATTGGTGTTTATAGTCTCTACGATTCAGTCCAAACCTTTGACAACATTCGTACGGGATACTGAGCCTTATCCAAAATTCCCCACATTTAAAACGTCATCTGACGACACATCTCCTTCTTCGTCAGGTGGCGCAGTGTCGGTTAATTCGTTATTACCTTTATCCTCTTTTGCACCACTTGTTCTATTACTGAGTCCTTCTTCTCTTTTACCTTTTTGTTTTCTTTCTCTTTTTCTCTGTTTTACTGTTTCTTTCTCATGTACTTGAATTGGTGAAAGCGACAGTAAACCGTTATCATCGCCTCGGAAGGTCAATAAACCAATTTCAAAGAGAATGTCTTTAGTAAAATCCTGAAAATTTCTGCCATTTCCGTATTTTTTGAATAATGAAGAAATGACTGCATCTTGGTGTTTTCCCTGATTTAAGCTTATGTAATACCGTTCAATCATTATGCTGTTTCACTTTTCTTTGTTGTTAAAGGAGTGACGTTGTCCTTGAATTTTGCTTTTCCAAAAATTGCATAACCTTTGACGACGTCATAAATCGGATCTGGTGTTGAAGATGTTTTTGAGCTTTTTCGCATTAAAGTAGCATGGGGAAAAAACTTTTTGACGTAGTCAATGAGATATTCTCCCCCTCCAGAGCTGACATTAACAGTCATTGTTTTTCCACCTTTCCATTTTTCCATCATCTCCTCAATAACTCCGCTGTAGACACGATGGACATGTCTTTCAGTGACATCCTTTAAATTAATTTTCGTTTGTTTCTCGCCGTGCAACTGTATGTAGCCTTTACGAAACGCTTTTAAAATCTCAGTCTGTTCCGCATCGTAGTCATAGGCTGTTTTGAGCTCATCTTTAATACACATTGCTAATTTGTGAAGACCCGCATCAGCACCTTTACTTTTTTCATTGGCACTTCGTAGAGAGTTGTAAGTTCCGTCTGTGATACACGCTACCCCACAACTGTGTGTGCCGGGGTCTATATATCCTACGTGGCTGTCATCTATTTTTTTATCTCTTGAAATAGCCATGTTTGTGAAATGAAGACCAACGACCTGAGGCAGTACAGCGCATTGGCTGTCTCCTATGGATAATGTGTATTGAGCATGAGGCGTTTTAAAACTATGCTTTCCAACAAACATAGCTTTGTGAACTTTATGGTGTTTGGTGAATTTTGAAACGGGCAAACCCACTACCAATTGCATTTCTCCATCAAAACCGTTTGGAAAAAGCTTAGCTACAACAGAATAAAAGAGTATGAGTTGATTTCGATCCTCACACCACAAGGCCTTCGTTGTAACAACACGTTTACTTTCATCAAGGTTGTTTAATGCACCGATGCCTGTCAGATAATTTTTATTGCCGACTTGTATTTGTAAATGGTCTGGCACTCCCATAATGAATGCATTTTCATCCGAAACCGCACCAACAGCAGATTCAATCACTCCGCACTGATCTTTACCTGCTAAGTATTTAGTAAGTCCGCTACCAACATCTAACGCTAAAAATGACATAAATACCTCAATAAATTGCTTTCGATATATCGAGTGTATTAGTGCAAAAAAGTACACAGCTTCACTAATACATTCATTAAATTAAATTGGTCAATCAAGGCAATACAATTGATGAAATACTTCTTTTTATTTCTCGCAATACTGTCATTTAAGTCGCCAGCAAACGCTACTAACGAAGATGTGTCTCAGGTTGGCTCAACTTCATTGCTTATGTCGTTGATGGCAGATGCAAAAGAAGAGGAATTTACCTTTTCTGTTAAAACGTCAATACGGAGTGACTATCGCGTAGGTAGCTATAGAGCGTACGTCTATTTTATCGATCAAGATGAAATGAAGGTTATACATAGTAATTTTCAAAAGACTGTGTCGAGTCTAGTAAATTTTGATTTCAAAGCACCACATCTCAGCCAAGCCTATCTTGTTTTAGAAGTGAAGTACGGCCCTAACTTTCTATATGACACTAATGCGACTGGGATTTGTGTCGTACCTTTTGATGGCGTCAGTATATTCGACGAAATACCATGCAATACTCTGGTTACTGCTCAGTACTTATTAGCAGCGGCAATGCGTGATTCCAAAATTTCTAATGTCATCAATGCCCAAGCCACTAAACAATACTTAAAATTACAGGAATTACCTAACAGGAAATTTTGGCAAGACTATTTAGCTGTGCACCAATTACTACTGTCTCACCTTGCAGAAATTGAAGACTACAAGCTAGCTCATAGCGGTGACTACCTTTCGGTTAGTTACCGAATCATCAAATACCTATTGGATGATGTAAGAAAGTATCGTCGCATTAGGGTTCAAAACATAGATGACGCTGTCATGAAGATTGACCGGACGATGGTAAATTTTGCATACCGTCTTTACATGTCTATGGAGGGTTTACTTAAACGTAATCTCTACCTACTTCCAAAAGTAGAACAATCTCCCAATTTTATCAGAGATTTCTTTACTGGTCGGATTGTTTTTAGTCTCTTGACTGAAGAAGCTGCGGTGGTCGCGAACCTAAAACAGGAAGGTGAAGTTTTAACATATACCTATTGGCCCTGGTTTAAATCTCTAACTATCCAGTTCGATGAAAATACCCCTATCGAAACTATTGATACCGTATATCAAATACCACCTGAATCTAAACGTGTTGATATTGTGGGATACGGGGAAAATGGTAGGTATGCAACATTGAGATATACCATTTTACCGTTTGACGAAGGTGGTGAAATCACACCCAACCTCAAAGCTAAAGACGAAGTTTTGACTCAAGCTTATTTACAATTTTTGGGTGACTTACAAGAAGTGAGTACGTTTAGAGCAGGAACGGGAAGTTATCATTATGAAAGATAATTTAGACAGTTCATTAGGACAATGGCTGACTCGAATAAAGGTAAAGCCTTTTCAGCCTTCAAAGACTGTCTCCCCGGTTATTAATTTCCTTTTGTCGCATTATTCATTTCAGGAATGTAGAGCCAAGCTTGACAACGAACTTCCTTCTAGCACAGGAATAGAAGATGTATTTCTACATTGCGGCGTTCCGAACATTTTGCTAGCGCATTTAAATGGAGAGAATTTGATTGAGTCTCTGAAGGTCCATGGGGAACGACTTAAAGCCCACCCTTCACAATATTCATTACTATCAAAGACATCAATCTCATCATTTATTGATTATGATGATGATGAGTTTTCTATATCCGGACGAATTGAATGCATAGATAAAGATGATACTGAAGAGTTCAATTCAATGAGAAGCAACTATGCTTATCTTCCACGGTCAAACCTGTCCCTACGCCAAGACAACGGATTTATGCTTTACAAAAGCATCGCTGACTTTCTGAATGAACCTGTAGATGAACACTATTTTTCTATTGCTGTAAATTTAAAACCTTTTGTTAATACGTCTTTAATTAAACTGTCTAATGCGTTTGCAAATAGAAAAACCGAAAAACTACCCATCGATATAGAGCAACTTATAAAGATTGCACAAACCCGGTCACAAATAGATATAGCAAACTACCTATCTAACATTTGCCCCATTCCTTTCTCATTAACACCAACGCGATATGCACTAATAGCTTCTGAGCTAGGACATAGTCCAGGAGCGACAGAAACTCAATGCTAGGAATAAACCGATGAATAAATCAGTCTTTGAACAGCCCCGCCCAGATTTTATGCGGGTAGATGACAAAGGTTTTGAACAAGAATTTAAACCGATTGCACAGAAAATACAGAGTCATTTGGGCTCGCTTTATACTCAAAATGTTTTTGAGGATGGAGACACGTTATCTCATCAACAACTTTGTACCTGGGTTGGTGCAACTGCGGTTAAATTAATTCCCGATACGAGTATGCGTCAGTGGTCCGTGTCTATCGACGACCAATTTGAACTGGCAGACATTTTGTGGGCAAAAACTATTTGGACACTGGTTCATGTATTACCAATAGGTTTCATTGTTTCAAAACACCGCTTTGGCAACTCTGGGTACTCATGGAATCCAGCCTTAAGCGCCCTTCGTAATTCAGTTAGCGCTACAAACTCAAATCGACTTTTCTCCGGCTTTCCTATATCTCAAGCTGTATTACATAAGCTTTTTCCTGAGTACTTAGAATCACCTCACTCAATGCTCTCATTTGCACTCATTGATACATTTTCATCACGCCCCAATACCGACAACCCGTTTTATAACGGTATTAGGGATGCAATCAGGATGACATTAATAAGATACCCTTATCCTATTCCATATTTTTGGAGAGAGTTCATAGAAGCTTTCTTCTCTCACAACCCTCATGATCTGATGAAATTCAATGCTGCAATGAAACAGCTCTCGCCCTCAGAAAGCGTAAAAATTGACCACGATAATAGCGCTGTACAAAATTCGGAAACTGAAACAGAGTCCCCTTCCTTATATCAACCTTCAGAAGACAGTACCGAAGTAGAAGGGAATACATCTGTGGCAATAAAACCTGTCGTTGCCGTTGAGCATGACAGTAGCTTTGCCACCCCAACCAAAAATTCTGAAGCCCCAAGGAAAGACTTAAACAGAGAAAAACATTTTCATCAGGAGATACTTTCTGAAAATTATGTTTTGTGGGGCAAATCAGACGACCCAACAGACCAAGCTCAATACATGCGAGAGATCATTTTGTATTGGGGAAAAATCGTTTCCGAGAAAGTACAAAGTGGTAAATTCAACATCAATTCTCCATCTGCGTTTGCTTATATTTATTCTAAAAATATCTACATTACAGAAGGGGGCTTAAAACGGATGCTAGCATTAGTTGATGATGAGCATACTGATTGGGTGTCTTGGATGTGCCATGTTGGTTTGATAGCACCTGTCGATGGCACGTTAACCACTCAAGATTCGACTATTCCCATAAAAACATGGCAGTTGAGAGAGCGGGTAAATCAATATTTTGTTCCTGATTTGATGTCCTATTCAAACTCAGATGCATTTTTGCCTAAAGCTGAATTAGTAACTTAATACACTAACTACTATTCAAATATATCGAGGAGTAGCAAGTGCTATTTAGTAAATTCACAGGTGACCGGGGGCAAATGATAACCATCGCTAATCGGATGGGTATCACGATTTTTGCACTGGTTATAATGCTTATGTTTGCTGGTTATCATGCAATCACAAACAAAGTTATTATACAGTTAATTCCCCCGCACTTAGATTCACGGGTTACCGTTGCTTATAACAGTGCGAGTAAAGAGTTTCACCTTAAATATGGACTTTATGCGGCAGTATTAATGGGTAATGCAAACCCAGAAACTGCTAAATCAATTACAGAAGCACTGCAGTATGTCTTCTCTCCAGAACTTTATAAAACCCACAAAAAAGATCTATTTGCGCAGTCGGAAAGTTTAGCAAAGACGTCTTCTACAGTTCAGTTTGAGCCAAGTCGTTGGGAGTACGAGCCTAAAACGAATTTGGTTTTTATTACTGGCAAGCAAACATTGCGTCCAGAAAACGGACGTCCAAAAATCAAAACCATGACTTATGAATTTTTATTAAAGGTTGTCGACTATGTACCAACTATTGAACACTACGCGCTGTATGAAGGCCCGGCTCGTAATCTTGAGTATCGCACTAAGCAGCACAATATCGCCAATAACTAGTGCAAAAGAGTTGACAGAGAATGAAGCGGGTGTTTCTCCGCATCAAGTTCAGATGTCTGCGCCACAGAAGATGCTGGAACTATTTGTCGAAGAGTCAACGACGGCGATTGTCGGTGCTTCAACATTGGATTTGAATGTCATTATAACGCCTTTTAAACGGGCCAAAGTGACGCACAACACTAATGAGTCTTTTACGATTGACAATAATAAGGTTTTCTTTCAGTCAATGTCACAAGATCCTTTTTCGGTTTTCCTTACTGAAGATGATGACCCTAGTGCTCCCCAATACAAAATGATGTTTGTGCCTTCTAAAGTTCCGATAGGGTTTCAAATCAAGCTAAAGCCGGATATTCCATATGTTCCAAAATCTGCAAAACGTGAACAGAGTGAGTCTCCTAAAAGTGATGGTTACTCTACCGATCTTTCCAATATAGCGACAGGTGTAGCCAAATTTCTTGCAGATAGACGAGACCTCAAGCATTTACCGGAAGGTTTTAGGGTTGATGATGATTTTGCTAAACCCCCTTATTACATCGGAAATGTATTGATGAACCCCGAGCTCAGACTAATTGGCACAAACTACGACGTTTACGTGATGAACGCAAACAACCGAGCCAACATTGACTTGCAGTTAAGTGCACCTGACTTTGCGACGCTATCTCCAACAACTGGTGTCATAGAAGATGCTTATGAGGACGAACGCGCTCGCCTAGTTGGGTTCTATCCTCGAAAAGTATTGGCACCAGGCCAATCAACAAGTCTTATCTTGATTCACGAACCAAGACGACTATAGGGACTGGTAATATGAGCTTACAAAATTTAAAAGACCGGTATGAAGCACTCCCGCCAAAGAAAAAGAAGTTAGTTACATTTGGCGGACCTATCCTCATCATTATATTTATTTGGATGCTTTTTAGCTCTGATGAAGATTTACTAAAGGTGCCAGAGAGAAACGTTTCAGAAGTTGGCCTTTTTGGTGTAGATGATGAAGATTTGACAGTTGGAGACTTGTCTACAAAGGTTTCAGCGTTGGCTAATCAAGTTGAATTGATGTCGCAACGAGAGAACACTAATGCAACATCCCTTAAGCGAATTGAAGACATTTTACAAAGTTTAAATGCTGATAACGCAAACTTACAGACCCTCTATGAAATCCAGCGTCGAATCAGTGAATTAGATGAAAAAATTGCTGACGTTCAAGTGGAGGCTAAAGCGCCTAGAACAGACCGGGCGACCATTACATATGTAGAAACGAAGCCTGATGCAAATGAAGAACCTGAACCAGGCGAAACTGTCACGGTTGAGCCTGATATTGTTGTTCCAGAGGAGAAAATGAATACTACGTTCGATTCAAATAAAGAATCGTTTAGTTATACCGCACAGCGTACCGAGATTCCTGATGATCCAATTGCATTCGTTAATCAAGCATCACGTGGTGGTTCAAATCAGATTAAGACGGAAACCGGGAACATGTTTGTTAATTCTGGCGAACCTGGTCCAGCTTCTGCGGTTAAATCAACCACCAGCTTAACTGATGAAAATGCAAAAGCAGATAGCCAAAAAGATGTTGGGAAAAAGTACCGTGGTAAGCGAGTGCTTGCAGGTGCAGTTGTCCCATTTGTGCTTATCAATGGTTTTGAAGCGCCAGCAGGTGAAGCAGCTAGTGAGTTCCCTACATCAGCGACAGTCAGATTAACAGGACCAGCGATTTTGCCTAATGGTTATTCTGTAGATTTAACAGGATGCTTTGTCACTAATCTAGTTAGAGGTGACGCTGCTACCGAACGCGCTAAATTACGTACCGATCATATGACATGTAAATATGATTACGGTGAGGTAGACATTGCTGTTAAAGGGTTTGCTTCTGGCCACGATGGATCAGCAGGACTTAGGGGCCGTTTAGTTAATAATAAGCGAGATAAAATATTGTTATATGGAACTTTAACTGGCGGCTTATCAGGTATTGGTGAAGCATTTGGTGGTAATGGTGGCCAGAGCCAAATTGCGATTGGAGGGGGACCATACCAGTTACCAGAAACACGTGACGTAGCGATAGCTGGTGGTACTAGTGCAGTGTCAAATGCTGCGGATTTTTTGACTGAGTATTATCGTTCTAAACTCCAAGAATATTACGACGTTATTGAAGTCAAACCGTTGGTCACCGGTACCATACACATTTTAGAAACATTTAAAATGGATTTACTCGATGATGAATCATAAAGTGAAACTAAGAATCTATATGTTTGTGACATTAATGAGCATGTCTTTTTGTGGTTCATCTGGTGCACAAGTCATATCAACGTCATCCTCTCAAATTTCCGATGATATGCATAAAGCTATGGTATCAGCCCTTAAACAACAGAAAGAAGGACTGGGGATGCGTGTTCTCTCTATAGAGGATGGGAAGCACGTTCTATCAGGTGGTAATGGGCGATACATCATAAAAGGAAATTTAACTGATTTATGGGATGGGGTAACGCAAACAGGAACTATGAAAGAGATTATTCCATCATTGCCAGAAATGGTAAATCCTTCACGCTTTTTCATAAATATTGGAAACCCGGAAGGTGTAAAAATCCTGGTTTTCTTAAAAAGTAATTGTTCGATGTGTGACGCGGTATTTGATGTGCTTTCTAGTCCAATTTATCGAGATAAATACTTTTTTGAAATCATGCTTCTCGCAAACGATGAGCAGTCGAAAATAGCCGCGGATTTCGTTTATTGTTCAGAAGATCAAGTTGAAGCGCTAGAAACGCTCCTCGAAAATCCTCTTGCTTCCTTAAAGAACAGTGCGAACTGTAATGTCGATACACCTGCACTCACAACAAAAGCAGCAATGGCGATGAATATAAGAGCATTACCAACGCTGCATATCAAATCCAAATCCCTATCAATAATAGGCGATCCCAGTGCGCATCTTTAGTATTTTCCTCTTATGCACAGTTTTCTCATTTTCCGCCCATAGCCAGAATGAAAAATCTCCATATTTGCGTTTAATGACGAATGGTTATGCTGTTATAGCCAGCCCTACAACTAGCATAACCCTATCCCCTCACTCTGAAACACAAATAAGTTTGACGCAGCATTTAATTCTAGAAACTGATTTATTATCAGAACAGATTCAGGTCGCATATGAGTACAAAGGCGAGAAGCGATTTCGCACAATCATGTTATCTCAGAAAAGTGCAGAACCCTTTCTCCGATTCAGAGCAATTAACAGGTTAATTGACGATGACTCCGAGACAGTAACTATTGAGATGGTTACCAATGTGCCAGACCGTGTCATTACTGACTCAAAAGCATTTATCAACGGTCAACACGTAAATCTTAAGCCCAATATGACTTACACATTTACGGCATACCACCCAGTATCCTTGATAGAAGGGTACATCAATATAAGTAACTCATCTGCTCCGATAAAAGGAAAGAATCGGATAAACCATCCATTTGAGCCCGATACCGGTTGTAACTTGCTAGATGAAAATAAAACCTTTTATGCCCTTTGTTTTTCTAATTTATCAGGCAAACAATCTGCTCAATTTTTCTTAAATGAACAAGCAGTTGGTAAGTTCGGTGAACTTCGGTATGTTCCTGCAATGATTGAAGACCTTTCTTTGGTTTATTCAGTTGGTCAGAAAGAGTTTAAATATGCAATTACACTTGAAAATGAAGGTTATATCTTGTTACTACAAAATTCTAAAAAAACACACTAGGCACTACACCATTGCTACTTAACTGGCCTCGTTGCAATGCTCTCCCCAGTGCCGGGTCTTTAATTGGTATTCTCTCCAAACCTGCCCTATAAGTAGTTAGTGCCCTACATGAGTCTAGCAATCCAGTGCTATCCCTACCATACACTGCACTAATATCGTGCAACCAATGTAAGGTAGAGCTTGCTGGGGAAGCATCATGGGGTTCTAGGGATTTTCCCCTCTAAAAAGACATAATCCTCTGTAGACCACACCAATAAATGGCTGCGGAGGTGGGTTACT
>Ga0105235_100356_pt1 | contig 16619 bp, 11 predicted proteins | sample Virmet3819_2500_FD_90059 | JGI IMG/M metagenome (GOLD analysis project Ga0105235, IMG submission 90059) | Marine viral communities from the Southern Atlantic ocean transect to study dissolved organic matter and carbon cycling - metaG 3819_2500 | ecosystem: Environmental > Aquatic > Marine >... | reverse complement strand
GGTAGGTACTTACTCATCGGTGTATATCGCAAGTTCAGTGGCACTTGCATTGGGTATTAGTAAAGAAGACCTAATGCCACCACAAGTGGAAAAGGAAGGCGCAGATTTAGATCCTATGCCTTAAGTTAAAAAAACCAAAGCGTTTACATTGAAAAACCGCATCCAATGGTGATGCGGTTTTTTTGTAGGTATTGAAGAATCAGGTTGCCGTGTTTACGGCGGATTAATAGTTCAAGTAAATCCCTAGCTAATAGACGCTACAGGACATGTAAGTACCGCTAGACGCTTACAAAAAAGGCGCTATATTAAAGCGCCTTTGTTTTCTAATCTTATTTTTAACGTGCTTAAGAGCGATTTACTTAAGGTGTTTTACCAAGCCTTGAACTACTTTTGCACTGCCAGCAACAATTTCGCCTTTATGTAGCGGGTCATTGTTACCTTTAAAGTCGGTTACCAAACCGCCCGCTTCACGAACAATCAGTTCACCTGCAGCGATATCCCAAGATTTGATCCCGCGCTCCCAGTAACCGTCGTGACGACCAGCAGCTACATAAGCAAGGTCTAGCGCTGCACTGCCTGCGCGGCGAATATCGCCTACTTCATGGAAAATTTTGTTTAGGCTAAGTGCGTATTCACCGAATGCAGACTTGTTTTTGAACGGAAGACCGGTAGCAATGATGGTTTCTGAAAGATCACGAGGCTTAGAAGCGCGAATACGGTAACCATTAAGCTGCGCACCTTGTCCACGGCTAGCGGTGAATAGTTCACTGCGGATAGGGTCGAATACAACCGCTTGATCTAAACGGCCTTTGTGAAGAAGTGCAATTGAAACGGCAAAATGAGGGATGCCTTTCACGAAATTGGTGGTGCCATCTAATGGATCGATAATCCACTGATAATCTGTCTCTTTACCATGAACCTCACCAGACTCTTCACCTAGGAAGCAGTGTTCTGGGTATGACTGCTGAATTTTATAGATAATCGCTTGTTCTGCTTCTTTATCAACTTGTGTCACGAAGTCGTTTAAGCCTTTCGACTCTGTTGCTACTTCGTTATGTTTTTCAAAACCGCGAACAATAACTGTTCCAGCCGCACGCGCAGCGCGCACCGCAATATTCAGCATAGGATGCATAGATAAACCACCAATTGTAAAAGACCAATGAAACAATCCAGCTGTATAAAAAATAGCTAGTTGTTTTCGAAAACGGGCGGAGTCTACCAGAATCACAGTGTGATGCAAATGAAATCCCACAACAGAATGCGTTAATCAAAAAAGTAAGCCTGGATTAGATGACGAATACAGAAAAGCAAGAAGCGGCTGCGTTACAGAACTTTAAAAGGGACTAGCATATACATCCAATTCGTTAGTCTGGAGACAGCTCTGAATAGCCATCTATACTGCCGCTGTGTTAAACTTGCGTAATTGAAGCTAGTTAGGTGATGCGAAGTAAGTGAGTGTCATCTTTTAAAGAAAGTACGTAGGTATTGCAGGCATGCTCGAAAATATTCGCATTATTTTAGTTAACACATCTCACACTGGAAACATTGGCTCGACGGCGCGCGCCATGAAGACCATGGGATTAAGCAGCTTGTATCTGGTAGACCCGGTAAATGAACCCGACGGCCAAGCAAGTGCGTTAGCGGCTGGCGCTGGGGATGTACTAGCAAATGCCAAAATTGTTAGCACATTGGAAGAAGCTGTGAAGGATTGTGGTTTAGTAGTGGGAACATCTGCTCGTTCTCGCACGCATTCATGGCCCATGCTCGGTCCAAGGGATTGTGGAGAAAAGCTTGTTCAAGAAGTGGAAAAGTACCCAGTTGCATTGGTGTTTGGTCGCGAAAACAGTGGTTTAACGAACGAAGAATTGCAGCAGTGCCATTTCCATATGTGTATTCCGGCTAACCCTGAATATAGCTCTCTGAACTTGGCAGCTGCTGTTCAAACCCTGTGTTATGAAATTCGTATGGCATTTTTGAATCGTGAGACCTATCCAAGTGTTGAGGAAGAGTATCCGCTTAACGAAGATCTGGAGCGTTTCTACGTGCATTTAGAGTCGACGTTAGAAAAGACATCGTTCATTCGCAAAAGTCATCCTGGCGTTGTGATGACTAAGCTTCGCCGACTTTTCAACCGCGCTCGTCCTGAGTCACAAGAGCTAAATATCTTGCGCGGTATTTTGGCGTCTATCGATAAGTCAGTGAACAATGCTGCCTCAGGTGAATCCCACTCTACTGAAACAAAAGAAGAGAAAAAGTAAACGCGTATGTTTGCCCGTATTAAAGATGACATCAAAGGTGTTTTTCATCGTGACCCCGCGGCTAGAAACACGTTTGAAGTGCTAACTAACTATCCTGGCCTTCACGCAGTCTGGCTGCATCGCGTCAGTCACAAGCTCTGGAAAGCTGAATGGAAATGGTTGGCGCGCACCTTATCAACATTTAGCCGCTGGCTGACGGGCATCGAAATTCACCCTGGCGCCACCTTAGGTCGCCGAGTATTCATCGACCATGGTATGGGCGTCGTTATAGGCGAAACCGCCGAGATTGGTGATGACGTAACCCTTTATCACGGCGTCACGCTTGGCGGTACTAGCTGGAAGGCAGGTAAGCGTCACCCTACACTCAAAAATGGCTCGGTGGTGGGAGCGGGAGCTAAAGTCCTAGGGCCCATCACCATAGGTGAAAATGCTAAAGTAGGCTCTAACTCTGTTGTGGTAAAAGACATTCCAGACGGCGCGACGGCGGTAGGGATCCCTGGCCGTATTATCATTTCCAAGCAAAAGGAAATCTCTGCGGCTACAAATCCGCAGCGCGACAAAATAGCGCAGAAATATGGTTTTGATGCCTATGCGGTTGCGCCTGATAATCCAGACCCTGTGGCAAATGCCATGGGTATAATGCTAGAACATATGCACCAAATGGACACAAAAGTGGAAGAGATGTGCAAGGTTATTCAGTCGCTCGGTGGTGAAGTGTGTACAGACAATTTACACAATATCAGCGCTGAGGATTTTGCTGAAACGGGTATCGAATTTAACGAGTCAAAACAAAAAGATGGCGAACACGCGTCATTCGACCCGGCGATATAGAATGTGGTAAAGGCCCATCCCAAAGAGTAATTGGGATGGGTATCCTTTGCTATTAGTTCTGAAGCTTTTTCAAAACGTTATGGTGGCATTGCTCGAAGCGTTCTGAATGCTTCTCCGTCATGCTCACTAATAAAATGGCGAGTGTACTCACTAAGAAGCCAGGTATAAGTTCGTAAACATCACTAGTGCTAAGTCCAAACCCTAGCGAAACGTTCGTATTCGACCACAATATAGTCGTTAGACCTCCGCATACAATACCTGCAATGGCGCCGTTTTTCGTCATTTTATTCCAATAAAGGCTGATAAGGATCAAAGGTCCAAATGCTGCCCCAAAGCCTGCCCATGCGTTTCCTACTAATGATAGCACGCTGTTACTTCTATCTTGTGCAAGAATAAGTGCGACGAAAGCTACTCCAACAACCGAAAGTCGTGCAACGATGACTCGTTCTTTTTGACTCGCTTTTTTTCTAATGAATGCGTAGTAAACGTCTTCTGTTATCGAACTCGATGACACTAATAGCTGAGACGAGATAGTACTCATTATCGCAGAAAGGATCGCCGCCAGTAAAAAGCCCGTGACCCAAGGGTGAAAAAGCGTGGTAGACATCACGATAAAGATTGTTTCAGAGTCTGCTATGGTAAGCCCATTTGCCGCGGCGAAAGCAGCGCCCGTTAACCCTACACCAATTGTCCCTAGTGTGACGGTCAACATCCAGCTCATGCCTATTCGTCTAGCGGCAACCAGGTCTTTCAATCCACGGATTGCCATAAAGCGCACTATGATATGTGGCTGACCAAAATAGCCAAGTCCCCAAGCCATGGCTGAAACAACAGTAATAAGGGCAGTATCTTGAAAGGAGAGAAGGGAGGGTTGCAAGTTTTGTAACTGGGTTATCGTAGTGTTCACACCTCCTATTTCTAAAACCGCCACCACAGGCACTAAAACTAATGCAACCAACATAATACATCCTTGGACGAAGTCAGTAACACTAACCGCGGTAAAGCCACCGAATGTGCTATACGAAACCACAACTAACGCTGTGAGGTAGATTCCTGTCTCGTAGCTTAAACCAAATGAAGATTCAAACAGCTTGCCACCTGCAACTAAACCGGATGTGGTGTATATGGCGAAAAATACAATGATGACGGCGGCACACAGTACGCGGATTATGCGGCTGTTATCGTTAAATCGACGTTCTAAGTATTCAGGTATTGTCACGGCATCATCAAGTTGTTCTGTATACACGCGTAGCCTAGGGGCGAGTAGCCTGTAATTTAAATAGGCGCCTATGGTCAATCCGATGGCCATCCATATACCATTTATTCCGACTAAAAATATGAGTCCAGGAAGACCCATTAAAATCCACCCGCTCATGTCAGATGCACCAGCAGACAATGCTGTCACCGCTGGGCCAAGTTGACGTCCGCCAAGCATGAAGCCCGATACGTCATTTTTTGTAGAAAAGTATCCGTAAGCACCAATTCCTAATAGCACAATGAAATAAAGTGCCAACGATAGATAAACACTATCTAGCATAGTTTTCTCTTCTTTTTTGTATGATTAAATAGGGGCTCTGGAAACGAGCCCCTATGCTATATAGGTATGATTAGAAGTTTGCCGATAGTCTTAAGTAGTAACTACCGCCACCAAGTCCAGCAGGGTGGTTAAGGGGATATATAGCACCTAGGAAGCCGCCATCTCTACCCGTAAAACCTGCGGTTTCCCATTCGTCAGGGAACTCGTCAAACAGGTTTTTGGCACCTATTGCAACAGACATATTCTCATTGATGTCGTAGGCTAATTCAGCATCGACAATAAACATACTGGGTGTGACCACCGGCAGCGTTTCATCATTGAAGAGTGACTCATAAACTTCACCGTAGTAATTAACGCGAATCAGTGCGTTAAATGGTTCGAAGCTATGATCAACCGTAAATGTTGTGCGATAGTCAGGCAAGGCGTCTTCTACTTCACGTGCCCTTGCATCTGATACGGTTTCACCTCGATTCGTTACTTTGGTATCGGTGTAATTCAATGCCAATGTGAATTTTGTAGATGAGTTGTCCCAGTTGATAGGGTAGTTTGCTACTACATCTACACCTGAGGTTTCTGTATCGAAGTCATTAACAAAGAAAGAGATTTGGCTTACAGTAGCCGCCTCAGCTACGCCACCTGCGACTAACTGGTCGCGTTGTTCTGGTGTAAGTTCGCGAGTAACTTGTGCAATTCGATCGTCAATTTTTATATTGAAATAATCAACGGTCAACGATAGGTCACCTAAAGATGTGGTAAAACCTAAACTCACGTTGCGAGCGTCTTCAGGCCCTAACTGACCTCCACCAAATAGAGCCGCAAATGGACTTGTAGTCGAAACGACTAATAGCTCTTCTAACTGTCCATTATTAAAGTTAGTCGCTGCTCTTTGTAAGTTAGACTGTCCAACACTAGGGGCCCTGAATCCGGTGCTTACTGCCCCGCGTATCGCGAAGTCATCATTAACCATATAACGAGCGGTTAACTTTCCATTCGTCGTAGTACCAAAATCACTGTAATCTTCGTATCTAATGGCGAGGCCAAGTAACAAGTCATCGGTAACATCCGCTTCAAAATCTACGTATGCACTTGAACTATTTCTAGAAAAATCTCCTGAGATGCTTGGATTGAAGCCTTGGAAGCCGTTAGAGCCTACTGAAAAGCCTTGTGAAACGAATTCACCCGCCGTATAAGAAGCCTCGTCTCCGGGAGTTATTTCAAACGATTCATCATGATACTGAAGACCGAAAGCGACGTTTAAATCTGATGCGAATGCAGCAACTTCAACAACCTTTGAGAAATCTGCGTTGAAAACGGTTTCATTCTCAATTTGCGCGCCTAAGTAGAACTCAGTAGGAGAGGCAGAACCTAATGATGCGTTAACGGTATTGTAAATTTCATAAGACAAATTATTTTCGCCGTTAACAACGCTCACGTCGTAGGTTAAGCCGTTATCTAACTCGCCCTTGAGCCCTAGAGCAATGCTGTAATCTTCCACATTTCCGCCAAAGCGAGGCGTAAATCCACCCGGGAACCATGAAAAGAATGAAAAGCAGTTATCGCCAGCACCATTTACAAAGTTCTGTGCATCGTCAAAGCTGGTCGTTGGAAGAGGTCCTGTAGGACAGCCTTCACCGGTAGAGTCGGCAAAAAGTGCGTCTGAACCGCTAGCGAAAACGCCTTGTCTGTTAGTTGGATTACGGTAGAAAAAGCTACCATCGACGTCACGAGTCGCGTAGTTTGCAAAGCCATAAGCTTGCACGTATTCATTGATGTCATAGCCGCTATTTACAAAAAATTTGTAATCGTCAGAGACTTCGGGGGCACCCCAGACAACCACCGGGTTTTGAATAGGAAAACCTGCAGCATCTAACGCAGTTGCGCCGCTATTGGTCCCTTCACCATCCTGAACGCCTCGGCTAGTTGGGCCTGAATCTTTTGCTTGAAATGATGCGACCAAGAAACCATCGTCACCCAAATGGAACCCATAAGCACCTGAAACCTCAAACGTTTCACCATCGTTATAATATGACTTACCATATTGAGCGGTAATCATTCTTGTTTCAGGATCATCTTGAAGTGCATAGTTGATTACGCCTGCGATTGCATCAGATCCATATTGCGCAGCCGCACCATCTCTCAAGATTTCTACGCGTTTTAGTGCCGCACCGAACAATGGCGTTACGTCTACGCCTTGCGCTCCGCGGTTAACACCAGAAACAAATTCGCCTACTACGGCGCCGCGATGACGACGCTTACCATTCACTAACACAAGGGTTTGGTCTGCTGCAAGTGAGCGAAGGTTTACTGGGCGCACCATACTTGCTGCGTCAGATATGGGTTCTCTGCTTGCGTTTAAGGAGGGGACAACAGCTGTTAATGCGTCAATAGCATTAGTGCTGCCCTGACGCATTAATTCTTGAGAATCCACAATGTCGATTGGACTTGGCGTTTCCATCGCCGAGCGTGCTTGCGCTCTCCTTGAACCCAATACGGCTATTTGTTCATAGTCAGCTGCGTCATCTGCTGCCTCTTCGGTTTGCGCGTATGCCTGTGCAGAAAGGTAAGCTGTCGAAGATAACGCTATAGCAATCGACAGCGGTAAGAACTTTCTTTTGTTGAAGTTATAGTTCATTTTATTTCCTCTACTTGTTGTTTATCATTTTCTTAATTGTTTTAGTTTTGGGTTAGCAGGCAATCGCTAGTAGCGATGCGTTCCCTCCTGCTGCAGTTGTGTTAATACAGACGTGTCGCTCAAAAGTACAGCATTTTTGTACCTCTTCTGGCGAGGTTGTGAGTGATAGTATTGCTCCTTCTCGTAGTGACAATGCTATTCTTATTTCTCTTAATCGATTTTTTTCGCAGTGGATAACTACCCCGTAGAAGCCACTCAATTTAGTTAAATCGTTTGCTGAAAGGGTGCCATCGATAGCATTGGCACCTTTTGCGCCTTTACAGATAATAAGAGGTATCGCCCCAGCTTGTTTAACCGCTTGAGACTGACGAACCGCTTCATCGAAATGTTCTCCAAGACACAAAATAACGCCCTTACCGAATTCTCTAAGTACATTCAATTCGCCTGTAGGTCCTGGCATAGTGGTTTCATTAAGTATGTGACGATTGTGAGTTTGGCCGAGGCTGTTAATCTTGTTTTGGACGACGTCAAAGGCTAGTGTTTCTTTATCAATGTTGTGAGACGCCAAATTCAGCATGGTAGATTCTGACTTAATGAATTTACTTAGGTAATGTGGTCCACCTGCTTTGGGTCCTGTACCGGAGAGGTTCTCTCCGCCGAAAGGTTGTGAGCCAACGATGGCACCAACCTGATCGCGGTTCACGTAGATATTGCCAACGTTTAGGCTTGATACGAGTTTTTCTACGCGAGAATCGATTCTACTGTGAATGCCAAACGTTAAGCCGTAACCACTCGCGTTTACGCGCTCTACTATTTGATCAATGTGCTTTGCTTTAAACTTTGCAACATGTAAAACTGGACCAAAAATCTCAGTCTCAAGTGCATCAATTCCCGTTGTTTCTATAACAGTAGGTGGAATAAAGTAACCATGATTTGGCACTTCACCTTCAAATGAAACAACAATATTGTCAGCGTTATCGTTTATATAAGTACTTATGGTGTTTAGCGCTTGTTCGTTAATTACAGGCCCAATATCCGTGTCTATATGCCACGGGTCAGCGACCTTTAATTCATTAATTGCACCGCTCAGCATTGATATAAAGCTTGCGTAAATATCTTCCTGAATATAGAGCATGCGTAACGCTGAGCAGCGTTGGCCAGCAGATTGAAACGCAGAGCGCACCACGTCTTTTACTGCTTGCTCTAAAAGCGCGGTAGAGTCTACGATCATGCAATTAAGACCGCCCGTCTCAGCAATTAACGGCGCGTCAGGGGCGCAATGTTCAGCCATATTGCGGTTGATGCGTTGCGCGGTGAGCGTTGAGCCTGTGAAACATACACCGTCGATTTTCGGAGAAGCTGTTAACGTATTTCCAACCGTAGCTCCTTCTCCTGGAACCAGCTGAAATACGTCACGTGGTACGCCCGCTTTATATAGTAGCTTTGAGGCAAACCAAGCGGAAATCGTTGTCGTTTCCGCGGGTTTTGCTACAACAGCATTTCCACTCGCCAGAGCGGCGGCAACTTGGCCGATAAAGATCGCTAGCGGAAAGTTCCATGGAGAAACACAAGCAAAAATACCACATGGTTTCGATGCTTTTTGGTTTATCGCTTCCGCCGCATAGTAGCGTAAGAAGTCTACTGCTTCGCGAATTTCAGCGACCGCATCAAACGCATTTTTTCCCGCCTCGCGACAGAGTATGGCAAAAATTTCTCCGCTGTTTTGTTCGAGTAAGTCCGCGGCTCGATTAAGAATTGCACCCCTGGAGCGTACACCTTGTTCCTTCCAAATACGGGCACTATCGATGGCTCTAAGCACGTCAGACTCATCTGCAAAGACAACTGAACCAATAGCGTCATTATGGTTAGCAGGGTTTACGACTTCAAATGATGGCTTGTGAGAAACGTCATGCTTTACCAGTGGGGTAGCCTGCCATTGCGTATTCGAAAAGTGGTATCGCAATTCATTAAATGCATCTTGGTCTATGGGCTGAAAGAGATCGAATCCTTTAGAGTTTTTGCGATGTTCACCAAAAATGGCCTCAGGCATAGCAATAACCGATGTTTTGGGGACTTGAACTTGCGTAAGCGGATATTGTGTAACCTGTGATACTGGCACCGATTTATCGACAATTTGATTGACGAAAGATGAATTTGCGCCATTTTCCAGTAGTCGACGGACTAGGTATGCAAGCAGATCTCTGTGTTTACCTACTGGTGCATAGATTCGGCATTTTATACGCTCTTTTGATACAAGGTAGCGGTAAAGACTTTCTCCCATACCATGAAGACGTTGAAACTCAAAACCATTGTTATCATCTGTCATTTGTAAAATGGCGGCGACAGTACATGCATTATGTGTTGCAAACTGTGGGTAAATTACATGTCGCATATCTAAAAGTTTTTTAGCACAGTATAAATATGATGTGTCGGTTGCCGCTTTAGATGTGTAAACCGGGAAGTTTTTAACACCATTTACTTGCGCTTTCTTTATCTCCGCATCCCAATAAGCACCCTTAACAAGTCTTACGGTTATTTTGCGAGCCAATCGCGTTGAAAGTTCAAATAGCCAATCTAAAACGTGTGGGGCTGCTTTATTATAGGCTTGAACCACAACACCGAAGCCGTCCCACCCTTCTAAGCTAACATCACTTAATACGTCTTGAATAACCTCAAGCGACAGATCAAGTCGATCAGATTCTTCAGCGTCTATGTTTAGCCCTAAATTACCAGATTTGGCAAGTTGAGCGAGCTCCAGCACCTTTGGTGTAAGTTCTTCTAATACCCGTTCTTTGTTTATAGATTCATAACGGGGGTGAAGGGCTGAAAGCTTTATTGATATGCCCGCGTTTTGATGTATGTCGCCACTTCTAGACAGCGTGAGTAGGTGTTCAATCGCTTTTTTGTATTCAGCAAAATAGCGCTCAGCGTCGTGTTGCGTCAACGCAGCTTCACCCAACATATCATAAGAATAACCAAAGCCAGCTTTAACATTCGCTTGCCCGCGCTTCACTGCTGATGAAATAGATTCGCCTAGTACAAACTGATGCCCAAGCTCTTTCATTGCCATTTTTACGGCAACACGAATAGTAGGCGCACCAAGGCGCTTAACAAGTGGCTTAACTTTTTTAGTTATGCGTTTCTGCTCGTTCTTGCTGAGTACTTTCCCAGTTAGCATTAATCCCCATGTTGCCGCGTTAACTAAAGACGAACTAGACTGGCCTAGATGCTTATCCCATTCGGAAGAGGCTATTTTATCTTCGATTAATTCCTCGGCAGTAAAACTATCTGGCACTCGCAGTAATGCCTCAGCCAAACACATAAGTGCGATACCTTCATCCGTTGAAAGACCATACTTTGATAGGAACGTCTCCATTAAGCTTGGCTTTACATCATTGCGAAGGTGATGAACAAGCTTTTGCGCATATTCTTTTGTCAGCGCTTCATGGGCAATAGGCAGAGATAGCTGGTCGAGGAGCTTCTTAATCACAACAGATTCATCTTCTCTAATTGCGTTGTTGATATCGGTTCTCGAATGTAGTTTGCATACGTCAAGCATACAGTTAGGTCTCGTTAAAATGATTAAAGTCTGAGCATGATTCTACGCTTTGAGGTGTGGTTTTATTTCCTTTAATTAATCGATTAAGTGTGGTTTATTAGCTTTTTAATTGCTATTTTTAGTCTTTTTGGTTCGTAAAATGGGGTGTTTTAGTGAATTTGGATGCTTATGATAAAAAGATCATCAAGGAGTTATCTTCTGACGGCCGAATGTCCGTAAGTGAATTAGCAGATCGGATAGGGCTTTCAAAAACACCGTGTCAGAATCGACTAAAGCGACTTATAGAAAACGAATACATATTAGGTTTTAAAGCGATTGTTAATCATGCAAAGCTGGATATGGAAATGGTAGCGTTCACAGAAGTCACTATGTCAGATACAAAAGAGTCAGCGCTTGCAGCTTTCAATACAGCAGTCAGCAAAATACCTGAGATAGAGCAGTGTCATTTAATAGCGGGAACATTCGATTACCTCCTTAAAATACGAACTAGAAACATGAATCAATACCGTAAGATATTAGCGGAAACTGTTTCTGTTCTTCCGTTCATAGAGTCGACGTCAACGTATGTTTCTATGCAACCTATCAAGGAGCAAGGGTAAATAAATTTGGCATAGTCCTTAAGAAAGCGTTCAAGCATTGACGGAAGAACAACGGCAACATAGATTAATGTAATATCTTTTTTGATGACCATTAGAGACAAGCATGCAAAACACAGTGCCATTTTTAGATGTATTGATTGTTGGCGCGGGAATATCCGGAATTGGCTGTGCCTATCACATTCGAAAAAAATGTCCTGACTTGTCCTATTCGATTATTGAGGCACGAGGCGATCTCGGTGGCACTTGGGATTTATTTAAGTACCCGGGAATACGGTCGGATTCTGATTTATTTACCTTTGGTTACGACTTCAAACCGTGGAAAGAGAAAAAAGCCATTGCAGATGGACGTTCTATAAAAGCTTATATAGAAGAGACGGCAGTAGAAAGCGGAATTAAAGAGCACATACGCTTTTTCACCCGGGTGGTTGATATAAATTGGCAAACTGACAAACAGTATTGGCTGGTAACGCTTGAGTCAGAACAAAGCGGGCTAAGTGAACAAGTAGCTGCAAGATGGATCTTCAATGCGTCAGGCTATTACCGTTATGACAAAGGTTATACGCCAGATTTTCCAGGGCAATCCCGCTTCAAAGGTCAGATTGTTCATCCCCAGCATTGGCCCGAAGATCTGGAATACGAAAATAAACGAGTAGTCGTAATAGGAAGCGGCGCCACCGCGGTAACACTGGTACCTGCAATTGCAAAAACAGCCTCACACGTGACGATGCTTCAAAGAACGCCGTCTTACGTATTGCCTGTGCCTGTAGAAGATCCTATCGCAAAGTATTTACGCGCGTTGTTTAACGACGATATCGCATTTAATGCAGCCAGACGGTTTAACATTGCGAAACAGCGCTGGGTATACGCATTTTGTCAGCGCTTCCCGAAACGAGCGCGAAAAATCATTCGTAGCCTAAACATCAAAATGTTGCCTGAGGGTTATCCCGTCGATAAGCACTTCAACCCGCCTTATAATCCTTGGGAGCAGAGACTTTGCGCTGTCCCAGGCGGAGACTTGTTCGAATCCATCTCTGAAGGGAAGGCCTCGGTTGCTACCGATACTATCGATACGTTTACCGAAACGGGTATTCAACTTGTGTCAGGCGAACATTTAGATGCAGATATTATTGTTACTGCCACAGGGCTGAATCTTTTACCGTTAGGGGGGCTTATCCCCAAGATAGATGGCGACCCCGTATCCCTTCCAACATGCGTTACGTACAAAGGCATGTTGCTTAGTGGTGTCCCTAACTTTGCTATTGCAGTGGGGTATACAGCGTCTTCTTGGACATTAAAAATAGGGCTTTTGTGCGAGCATTTTACACGGTTACTGAATCACATGAAGCATCACGGCTTTGTTCAGTGTACGCCTGTGGCAGAACCAGATATGGAGACACAGCCGCTGCTAAACTTCGGTGCAGGATATATTCAGCGTTCATTAGATAAGTTACCCCGGCAAGGCATGCATTTTCCCTGGTCGATGTCGTTCAATTATGCAGAAGATGTGAAGATTTTTCGCAAAGGTCGAGTTGATGATCCTGCGCTGAAATTTGAAAAAAGAAAAGAGCAAGACTGATAATTTTGTCGAAATTTCAAGAGAATAAATATGAGCTTAGCGCAGCATAATGAACAATATATAACGCTTAAATGCAGCGACAAATTTTGCTACGCAGAGCACGGATCGGGCAATAACGACACCCTAATTTTAATAGCTGGGCTAGGTTTACAACTAGTATATTGGCCCAAGGCTCTTATTGAGCGGTTAGTTGAAAGTGGTTTACACGTAATTTGCTTTGATAACCGTGATGCAGGTCGCTCTGTTCGCAGTAATACTCCTCACCCAAGTTTATTGCAGCAGTTGCGGGGTAAAGCCCCCAAAGGTGCTTATGGTTTAGATAAAATGGCAGAGGACACCGTGCAGCTCATGTCAGCATTAAATGTTGAAAAAGCGCATATCGTAGGCATGTCGATGGGTGGAATGATAGCCCAAACGCTGGCTAGCGAATATCCTAAAAATGTTAAGTCTTTGACCTCGATTTTTTCTACAACAGGGAATAGACGGGTAGGGCAGCCCTCTTATTCAACGTTATGGCGAATGGCCAGAGCAAAAGCGCCGATGAATGAAAGCGAGGCCATTAAAAACTACCACGCTATGATGACCCATATTGGCGATGGTGTATCAGAAGATGCTATTAATCAGTGGCATCAATACGCGCGACTAGCATGGCAAAGAAATGGCGCAAAAAGTGATGCAAAAGCCATGTTTAGACAAATTGGGGCTATAATGAAGTCCGGCGACCGCACCACATCGCTTCAGAGGATCACCGCCCCTACGTTAGTGATACATGGTGATGTGGATCGCATGGTTCACCCAAGTGGCGGGGCCGCTACAGCCAAAGCAATATCAGGGGCAAAACATCAGGTTCTGCGCGGGTTACGCCACCAAATTGATACTCTTCAGTCTCATCGGATAGCCGACAGTATTCTCGCCCACATTCATCTAAACACTAAATAAGATGACCGCTTTTAAAGTAGTTCGTTCATATCAAGGAGTCTGAACTACTTTTTCTAATTTATAAATCCGATTGCACGTATCAATAATACTTGACTATTTTACTAGGTTTTATACTTGACCAATTTAGTCGGGTATGTGAAAATTTCCGTCATTATAAAACGGCGGGAGAATCCAATGAAACTCACTTCTAAAGGGCGCTATGCGGTTACCGCGATGCTTGACGTCGCTTTGCATTCAAAGCGTGGTCCAGTGCCTCTTGCCGACATTTCAGAACGACAAGAAATCTCCTTATCCTATTTAGAACAGCTTTTTTCTCGCCTTCGTAAAGAGAAATTAGTCGATAGTGTTCGGGGTCCTGGCGGCGGTTATTTATTAGGTCGTGAAGCCAGCGAGATAGCGATAGGTGAAGTCATTCGTGCAGTGGATGAATCAATCGATGCTACACGCTGTCAAGGCCAAGCTGACTGTCAAGGCGGCGATCGCTGTCTAACCCATAGCTTGTGGCAGGATTTAAGTGATCGCATCGCTACGTTTTTAAATTCAATCACGTTAGGTGAGCTGATGGCAAAGCGGGATGTACAAGAGGTGGCTGGTCGACAAGACAGTAACGCATCCCTGCGTCACATAACTAGTGACATTGAAGTAAGTATTCAACTTTAAGTAGGTTTTGACTAACCCATGGCTTTATCAACACCCATTTATTTAGACTACGCGGCAACCACACCGGTGGACCCACTCGTTGCCGAGGCAATGGCAAAGTGCCTGACACTTGACGGAAACTTTGGCAATCCAGCCTCTCGTAGCTATCGATTTGGCTGGATGGCAGAAGAAGCGGTAGATGTCGCAAGAAATCAAATAAGCGACGCCCTCAACTGTGACCCAAGAGAAATTGTATTTACCTCAGGTGCCACCGAGTCTAATAATCTTGCGATAAAAGGCGTAGCCGAAGGATATGCTGAGAAGGGTAAGCATATTATTACCGTGGCCACTGAGCATAAGGCAGTTCTGGACACTTGTGAGTATCTGGAAAGCCAAGGCTTTGAAGTTACTTATCTTAAGGTACAAGAAGACGGGCTGATAAAATTAACAGATCTAGAAAACACGCTGCGCGAAGACACTATTTTAGTGTCTGTTATGCACGTTAATAATGAACTAGGTGTAATTCAAGATATTCAATCTATTGGTGATATTTGCCGCGGACGTGGTGTGCTTTTTCATGTGGATGGAGCGCAAAGCGTGGGTAAAATTGCAATTGATTTGGCGGAATTACCCATAGATTTACTGTCGATGTCGGCTCACAAGATGTATGGTCCGAAAGGAATGGGGGCACTTTACGTCCGCCGACGTCCTAAGATTAAGTTAGTTTCACAAATTCATGGTGGCGGACACGAGCGGGGCATGCGCTCGGGTACGCTAGCTACTCATCAAATTGTTGGAATGGGTGAAGCGCTTTCTTTAGCCGTATCGAAGATGGATGATGATAATGCGCGCATACTCGCGCTTAGAAATTCACTTTGGCAAGGCTTGCAGCAACTTGACGATATTTATCTTAACGGCCATGCGACACAGCGTATAGCAGGCATTCTTAATGTTAGTTTTGCTGGTGTTGATGGTGAAAGCCTAATGATGGGGTTGAACGATATTGCGGTATCGTCTGGCTCGGCATGTACATCGGCTAGCTTAGAGCCCTCATATGTCTTAAAGGCTATCGGCCGAAGCAACGAACTTGCCCATGCGGGCATTCGGTTTAGCGTTGGACGTTTTACGACCCAAGATGACATAGATTACGTAGTAAGGAAGGTTGTTGACGTAACTACCAAATTACGCGCTGCAATTACCGCGTAAATCACCATTCAGAGTGAGTCTTCATGTGAAGACTATGAATTAAAATTAATAGCCATGGGGCGTCGAAAATGCCACATGTAGCGTCAAAAGAGTATTTACCGCTGTAAAATAGCGGCTGAATATTTGAGTGAAATAGTCGGGTATTATATACTACGGCACCAAAATTTTAGGCTGTCCTCAATGTAACTGGCAGTTTCGGCCGTTTACGTAAGCGAATAGATGCTTAATAGATTAAAGGTCGAACAAAAGTGAGTGCTTAAATTACCAAGACCGTGGGGTAATTTAATCGTCAGGAAAGCAAAGTGGCAGCAAATGCAGGCAAACAAGTGAGATCCCAACATGAGTGAACAGATCGAACAGGCGTTAGAAAGAAAGTACGATGCGGGTTTCTATTCAGAAATCGGACAGAAAATAACGCCCGCTTCTTCAAGTTTCTCGCGATATGTGGTCACAACAGATACCGAGTCAAATACAGCGTCAACTGCAACACCCGCTAACATTTCTTGTTCGTGTAGCGGTATACCCAGCTTCTCATAGGTACGCAGTAGCTCAGGGTCAACTTCATCTAGCGACTTCGGCTTATCCTTCATACTCTTTGGTGCCGAGTAGTAAGAAATTGATTGATAGTCGATTTTAGGATAGTCAACGTGTGCCCAATCTGGCTCTTCCATTTCGAGCCATGCACGATAAGACTTTAAGCGCCATTCAAGCATCCATTCTGGCTCGTTTTTCATTGCTGATATGCGGCGGATAACCGACTCGTCCAGGCCGCTTTCAAACGTTTCCGATTCGATTTCTGAATAGAAACCCGCATCGTACTTTCTTTCTAACGCCTGTTCGATC
>Ga0105235_100351_pt1 | contig 16805 bp, 13 predicted proteins | sample Virmet3819_2500_FD_90059 | JGI IMG/M metagenome (GOLD analysis project Ga0105235, IMG submission 90059) | Marine viral communities from the Southern Atlantic ocean transect to study dissolved organic matter and carbon cycling - metaG 3819_2500 | ecosystem: Environmental > Aquatic > Marine >... | reverse complement strand
TCATTATCGTGTGCTTCAATATCTTCAGTAAGATCTAATTCTCTTAGTGTTTTATTTTTGGCTCCAATAGCAACAACAGTAACTAAAGTCATTATTCCGCCAAAAATAACAGCGACAGAAGGACCTAAAATTTTTGCAGCCAAACCGCTTTCAAAAGCACCAAGCTCGTTAGACGATCCAACAAACATACTATTTACAGACGCCACACGACCACGCATATGATCTGGTGTTTTTAACTGCAAAATGGTTTGTCTAATTACCATAGAAACGCCATCTGTTACTCCAGAAAAGAATAGCGCTAACACACTTAACCAAAATAATTTTGAAGCTCCAAATACGATAATACAAATACCAAAACCAAAAATTGAAATTAATAATTTTTTACCTGCATTTTTATTAACTGGTAAATAGGTAGTAATAAACATGGTTAAAATACTTCCTACAGAAATAGATGCGTTAAGCACACCAAATCCTTTAGAACCGACTTCTAAAATATCTTGCGCAAAAACCGATAACAGTGCTACTGTACCGCCAAATAAAACTGCAATCATGTCTAATGTTAGTGCGCCTAAAATGGCTTTATTACTAAACACAAACTGTAAACCAACCTTTAAACTTTTCCCAACAGACTCGCCAATATTTGGGTTTAAAATAGGTTTCTTTTTAATCTTGAAAGTAATTAGTAATGCAAAGGTAACTAGAGCAAAAACAATACAAAGTGTTTTATCAACACCAATCCAATCTATTGAAAATCCTGCAAATAATGCGCCGGTTACGGTAGCTGCTTTCCATGTACTGCTACTCCAAGTTGCTGCATTTGGGTAGATTTTTTTGGGAACAATAAGCGCAATTAATGAAAAAATGGTTGGTCCAAAAAACGAGCGTAAAAATCCGCCAAAAAACACCAAAGCATAAATACAGTATAAAATGTTTTGGGTTTTCCAATCGCCAACCACTTTATCCCAAGTCAATAAAAACAAGCCTAAACTAATTAATGAAAATGCGGCAATACAAATAGCTAACAAGTTTCGTTTTTCTTTTTGATCTACAATATGTCCTGCAAATAATGCCATAGTAAAGGCTGGAATAATCTCCATAAGTCCGATAAGACCTAAGTATAACGGATCTTTTGTTAAAGAATATACTTCCCATTCTATCACAATAAATTGCATAGACCAACCAAAAACTAAGGCAAATCTTAACAATAAAAAGGTGTTGAATTCTTTAATACGAAGTGCCGCGTAAGGATCGTTTTTTTGCATTCTATCCTTTTATATCTCTAATTTTAAGTTGAAGCGATACGTTACCTTGCCAATGGTTTTCGTCTACAGAATATACAGCGCTAAACGGTTGCTTGTCTTTAATAAGATTAAGTTTTTCACCTAAATTAAAACCTATGCATACAAATTGTTTACCCGATTGCGTTGCTGTAAACCTTAAGTGCGTTTTATCTTCGCCAACACATTTACCATAACCTGTATCTTTTAGGTTATCGGTCATAAAAATTGGTGTCATATTTCCTGGTCCAAATGGTGCAAATTGCTTAATTATTCGCCAAAATTTATCATCAATTTTAGCTAAATCAATTTGCATATCTACTTTTATTTCTGGTATTAGTAGATTTTTATCTATGGTTTTAGAAACCTCATCTTCAAAAGCTTGTTTAAACGCTTCGTAGTTTTCTTCTTTAAGGGTTAATCCTGCAGCGTATTTATGACCACCAAATTGCTCGATATGTTCGGCGCAACCTTGTAACGCATTATACACATCAAATCCAGAAACCGATCTAGCAGAAGCAGCTAACTTATCGCCACTTTTTGTAAATACTAAGGTTGGTCTGTAATAGGTTTCGATTAACCGAGATGCCACAATACCAATTACACCTTTGTGCCAATGGTCTTGATACACTACAGTTGTTAAACGATTTTCTTCTTTATCGACTTTTATTAACTCTAATGCTTCTTGGGTTATACTTTGGTCGGCTTCTCTCCTATCGGTATTAAATGCTTCTATTTCTTCAGCATATTGTATGGCTGTTTGTAAATTGTTTTCGGTTAAAAGATCTACAGCGTATTGCCCATGTTTCATTCTACCAGCAGCATTAATACGTGGTGCGATGATAAAAACAACGTCGGTAATGGTTAGCTCATCTTTTTTTATCTGGTTAATAATAGCTTTAAAACCAGCACGAGGTTGCGCATTTATAACCTGTAAACCAAAATAAGCTAACACTCTGTTTTCGCCTGTAATCGGGACAATATCTGCACCAATTGCTGTGGCTACAAGGTCTAAATACGGGATTAAATCGTCTAACGTTTGGTCAAATTTTTCAGCTAAAGCTTGTATCAATTTAAAACCTACGCCGCAACCACAAAGTTCTTTGTACGGATAATTACAATCTTCTTGTTTTGGGTCTAAAACCGCTACAGCATTTGGTACTTGATTACCTGGTCTATGGTGATCGCAAATAATAAAATCGATGCCTTTTTCTTTAGCATAGTCTATTTTATCTATTGCTTTGATACCACAATCTAGCGCAACGATTAAGCTGAAATCATTATCGTCTGCAAAATCAATTCCTTTGTAAGAGACGCCATAACCTTCATCATACCTATCCGGAATATAAGTTGCGACATTTGCAGTTTTGGTCTTTAAATAGGAAGACATTAACGCTACTGATGTTGTTCCGTCAACGTCATAATCGCCATATACCAATATATTTTCGCCGTCTTTAATTGCTTGCAAAATTCTAGTCACTGCTTTGTCCATATCTTTCATTAAATATGGATTGTGAAGATGCTCTAAACTAGGTCTAAAAAAGTGTTTAGCGTCTTCAAACGTTTCTATACCACGTTGTACTAAAAGCGTTGCAATTGCTTCATCAACATTTAAAGATTGTTGCAGTTGTTTGACAATTTCTGGGTTTGGTTTTGGCTTTAATGTCCAGCGCATAGTGGAAGTGAAAAGTGTCTTAAATATTTAAAGTGTCTAAAGTTGAAAATGATTATTTGTTATGAAATTTAACCTCTGTTTTTACATCGGCAAATTGTCTAAACATTTCCATTACGCCGCAATATTTTTCGACAGATAGTTGTACTGCTCTGTTAATTCTTTCTTCGTTTAAATCTGTACCTGTAAAGTGATAGGTTACCCAAACAGTTTTATAGTATTTTGGATGTTCTTCGGTAAGCTCACCTTCAACTTCCATTTTAAAATCGTCAACTTCAACTTTCATTTTTTCTAAAATTGAAACAACGTCTAAGCCAGAACAACCTGCTAAAGAAGATAACATCATTGCTTTTGGTGATAGACCTTGACGCTGCTGTCCTTCTACATCGGTATCCATTAAAACATGATGATTGCTTGGGTTATCAGAATCGAATAGCATACCGCCTTTCCATGTCGTGGTGATTTTATGTGTCATAATTGCGAATTTTTTTGTTTATTAAATGTATCAAAAATACATTATAAAATTTAGAAAACCCATGCCTTTAGTAAACCCTTTACACGCAGATCACGATTTAGAAACCAAAGCACTTGCAGACTTTTTTAATGAAACGCTTGGCTTTTGCCCAAACTCGGTTTTAACCATGCAACACAGACCGGCGATAAGTAAAGCGTTTATTAATTTGAATAAAGCAGTTATGGCTAATGAAGGTAGAGTGACTTCTGCTTTAAAGCGCATGATTGCTTGGGTTAGCAGTAACGCAACAGGTTGTAGGTATTGTCAAGCTCATGCTATACGTGCTGCCGAACGTTATGGCGCAGAACAAGAACAATTAAATAATATTTGGGATTATAAAACGCATCCTGTTTTTAGTAATGCCGAACGTGCTGCGTTAGATTTTAGTTTAGCAGCGAGTCAAATACCAAATGCGGTTGATGAGACTATTAAAACTGAATTATATAAATATTGGAATGAAGGTGAAATTGTTGAAATGCTTGGTGTAATTAGCCTTTTTGGTTATCTAAACCGCTGGAATGATAGCATGGCAACAACCTTAGAACGTGATGCTATTGATAGCGGAAACCAGTATTTAGGCAAACATGGTTTTGAGGTTGGGAAGCATGTCTAACTAGTTGACGGTTTTCAGTTGCAGTAAACAGTAAGTGTAATTAGCAAGGTTTTACTTCTTCCCTCCAACACAAATTACGATTTCGCCTTTTGGTGGCTTATTGGTGTAGTATTCTAAAACTTCTTTGGCTGTACCACGTATGGTTTCTTCATACAATTTGGTAAGCTCTCTAGAAACTGAAACTGGTCTGTCTTCTCCAAAATACTCGCAAAAATTGGTTAATGTTTTTATTAGTTTATGCGGACTTTCATAAAATATGATGGTTCTGGTTTCTTCAGCTAAAAATAAAAATCGGGTTTGTCTTCCTTTTTTTACTGGTAAAAATCCTTCAAAAACAAACTTGTCGTTTGGCAAACCACTATTAACTAACGCTGGGACAAATGCTGTTGCGCCTGGTAAACATTCTACTTCAATATTATGTTCTATACACGCTCTAGTTAGTAAAAATCCTGGGTCGGAAATTGCTGGTGTACCCGCATCACTAATTAAAGCAATGGTTGTGCCTGCTTTTAACTTTTGTATCAAACTTTCAACCGTTTTATGCTCGTTATGCATATGGTGACTTTGCATTGGTGTACTAATTTCAAAATGCTTTAATAATTTACCTGATGTACGTGTGTCTTCAGCTAAAATTATATCAGCTTCTTTTAAAACTTCAATCGCTCTAAAAGTGATATCTTTTAAGTTTCCTATTGGTGTTGGTACAATGTAGAGTTTACCCATTTTATTTTGAAATAGTATTCAAATTTACAATCTTTTAATATATTATGAAGCAACCTTTTGCTATTTTAGTCATCTATTAAGAAACCAACCATTAATGAAAAAATCACTATTTATCTTCTTATTTTCTGTTGTGTCTTACATTTTAAATGCTCAAACAACAGACTTATCTATTGTTGTTGAAGCTCAAGATTTATCAGGAAATCCTATTTCTCAAATAGGAATTAATCAAGAATTTAAATACATAGTTACCATTTTAAATGGAGGAAATGCTGTAAATAATGCTTCGTTTTCTCAAACTCTAAATACTAATTTAATCATTTTAAGCGCTCAAAGTCAAAACCAAACTGGTGGCGCTAGCAGCATAGATCCAATAAATATAACCGGTAGTATTATATCTGGTACTATTGCCAATATGCCGTCAAATGCAAGTGTAGCGTTAGAGGTATTAGTAAAAGCGCCTTTAAACCTTGGTGGTATTGCTAGTAGTGCAACTGTATCTGCACCGGATACGGTCACAGATACTAATACATCCAATAATCAATCTGTAATATCAATTGATGTTTTTGATATCCCAATAGACTTTACCGTAGATTATACCCAAACAAACCCTAGTTTAGGGACAGGTATAACTGCTTGGAATGAGGTCGTGACTTATCAAGTTACAATTACTAATAATAGTACTATCGAGTTTCCGCTTGAAAGCTTTTCTCAAAAATTTAATCTTGAATCTAGTATATTAAATGGTAGACCAAGAATTGAGTTGGAGTCTATAAACTGTATTGGTGGTACAAACGGTATAAATTGTCCTAGCTCTTTAAATGTACAGGATAATAGTATTCAAACTATATCTTCTATATCTACAATTTTAACCGTTGATCAAACTATTAATTTTCCTGCAGGCGCTTCTTTAACTTTTGAAATCGATATAAAGTTTTTGGATCCATTATGTGGTATAGATATACAGCAAATGTCCGTGTCTAGCTTTGCACAAATACTTATTGAACATACAAATGAATCTTCTAATAGCTCAAATAGTGTTATTACACCACTATTACTTGCAGAAGCTTGTCCCGAAGCAGATTTATGTGTACAAACCACTCAAATAAATCCTGATGCTTCCCAAGATGTTGCTTGGGGAGAGCAAGTTACCTTTCAAACCACCGTTTGTAATAGTGGTCCTGACGCGACTTTAATGCGTTTCTTTTTACAGAATTTAACAGTAGGTGTAGACTGGGATATTATTTCTATAACTTGCGATTTTACAACAGGTCCAGTAGATTGTAGCGACTTTACACTTACAGATTTAGATCAATACTGGCAAAGTAATAATTTTGTACTACAACCTAATACAACTATCCAAGTAACTACTGTTGTTGTCTTTTTAGAATCTGACGATTGTGCTGCTGAACAAGAAGATAACACGCTTGGACATGTAAGAAGTGGTGTAAACAACTTAGACTCTTTTATTTTAGATCCTAACATTAATAATAATGCAGAAAGTGATTTTGTTTTATTACCACCTTTACCTGTTTGTGAGCCAGAAGACTATGTAGACTTAAGTGTTACAAAAACACAAATTGATCCAGTATTACCAATAGGAAACTCTCCTAATAACACTACATCTTGGGGAGCAGTAACCTATGAAATTGTTATATCTAATAATAGTGATCAAGATGCTACTGTAGCTGTACAAGACTATATGCCTTTAGGAGAAAACACTAATACAGATGCAAGCTTAATATCTGTAAACTGTGTTGGTACAACAGGAACAGCAACGTGCTTTGATGTTACAAATCAAAATGTAGGCATTGTCTACGATGGTTTACCACAAGATGGACAACCAGATGTTTTTTGGGAAATTTTACCCGAAGATAACTTAATACTTCCAGCGCAAAGCTCTATAACTTATGAGGTTATTGTAGATTGGTTTCCTGGTTGTGATGCTAATTTTGTTAGAGCTACAAATAATGTCTCTATCGAAAATTTAGATGGTGTTTTAGATAATAACGAAAGTAACAATACAGCATCTTCTATTATTTATTTTGCTCCTTGTGTAGATTTAGTTGTACAAACTTATCCAGAATTTACCTCTGTAGGTGTAAATAATAACTTCAATTGGATTGTAGATATTACCAATAGTAATACTAGCTCAAATGCCATAAATATTGATTTTACAGACACGTTAGGTGCTCAGTTTACGATAAACGGGACACCAACTTGTAATGTTGTTTCAGGAAATGCCACTTGTATTTCAAGTTTCAATATAAATGGTAATACTATTACAGGAAATATATCAAATATGGATCCTGCTGCAAATATTCAAATTATAATACCCGTTACAGCGCCTAACTATGGCGGCGCATTTACAAATACAGCAGAAGCCATACCTAACGGAGAGGACAATGAAGAGTTAACTCCAGAAACAAATATTTCAATTAGCAACGCTCAAGTTATTGCTCCTTTGGTAGAAAAAGTTTTTTCTCCAGATCAAATTATGCAAGGTCAAACTAGTACGTTACTATTTACACTTCAAAATTTATCAGGAAATCCTGCTCAAAACAACATATCATTTACAGACAATTTACCAACGGGTTTAACAATAGCTGGTCCAATTGTTTGGGAAGATGCTAATAATTGTACAGCCACATTTTCTGGTGAAATAGGAGATACAGCAATTTCGGTTACTGATTTAACTTTTCCTGAAGGTGTAAGTACTTGTAGCTTTTCTGTAATAGTAACTTCAAATACACCAGGCGAATATGTTAACAACAGCTCTAATTTTAGCAATTTAAATAACATCGATAGTTCTCAGGCTAGTGCAACCTTAATTGTTACAGAAGACACAACTAATGTCGATATTGAAGTTTTAAAAACAGTAAACCCTGAAGAAACAGCAATTGGTACCGAAGTTGTTTTTACAATAACCGCAACTAATATTGGAACAACTGAAGCAACTAATATTAAAATTATAGAAAATTTACCAGAAGGATATTTATTTATAAATGCCTTAACTAGTTTTGGAACTTATGATGAAAGTTCTTTTACATGGAATATGCCTAACCTTACTCCTAACCAATCAGAGAATCTGTTATTAACTGTTCAGGTAATTTCAGCACAAAACTTATTAAATGTTGCTGCCTTAAGTAACGTAAACGAAGTTGATAGAGATTTGACTAATAACGAAGATTTTGCAGAAGTATTAGTAAATAACTGTTTACAAATACCTGAAGGTTTTTCGCCAAATGAAGACACCTTAAATGATACTTTCGTAATTCCTTGCGTAGAAGATTATCCAATTAACAGTTTAGACATTTATAACCGTTATGGTACCTTAATTTATCATAAAGACAATTACATAAATCAATGGGACGGAAAACCTAACACAGGACCACTTAACCAAAATAAAGTGTTACCTGTTGGCACGTATTTTTACACTTTTAAGATAGAAGGAATATCTAATGTTTTTACTGGCTATGTATATTTAAATTATTAATTAAATCTAGCTTCTATAATTTGCATAAATCTAGTTTCATAGTCTTCTTTCCCTTCCCAATTGTTGTAGTCTGGTTTTACAACATTGCGTATTAGATGTGTAGCTTCTGTAAGGTCTGAAGTAGTATTTAATTGAGAAAGCACACGGTTATAATCTTCTGCACTACCATCAAAAAGATGTTTTATAAAAGCCAGCTTGTCGTTTAAACCAATGTTTAAACTAGATTTAAATCTATCGTTAAGGCTTTTCTTTTCTGGATTGATTTGATTAGTCACAGGTTCAAAAACGGGCATTTCTTCAAAACCAGCAGTAATATCTTCAAAATCATTTTTATGGTAGTTCTTTTTTGGGATAACCTCTTCTAATAACTCATCAACTTTTTGAGTTTCTTCAGGCATTTGCGCTACCATGTCTTTAATTTTTTCCATTAAAGGCTCTGTGATTTCTTCATTTTCAGTGTCATCTAAATTGATGTATGTTTTATTATCAACTTCAATATTGTCACTTATTCTGTTATTAAATGCGGTATCTAGCATCCCAAAAAAAGAAGAATCATCACCTATAGTAGGTTTATCGTCCTCAAAATTTTCATTAGCAAATTTTAAAACTGTTAACTTCTCATAAAGCGCAGCAACTTCTGCATGCATTTTATTAACATCTTCTTTGCCACCTAACTTTAGAATCCTGTGCGCAATGCTTATTAATTCTGACTCTAGTTTCTTCTTCATGATTTGTCTTTTTTTATAATTTTTAAGATTTAATACAAGATAGCCTTTTGATTTTTAATAAATTTGAACCACCTTTATAGAAAACAAGTACCATTCTTATTCTAGTGTTAAAATTACAAAATGTTTCTTGAAAATACAGTAAATCAAAAAGAACAATTTGGATGGATTGAAGTCATCTGTGGATCAATGTTTTCCGGTAAAACCGAAGAACTAATAAGAAGACTTAAACGCGCCCAATTTGCAAAACAAAAAGTCGAAATTTTTAAACCGGCTATAGATGTAAGATATGACGAAGAAGAAGTTGTATCTCACGACTCAAACTCTATTCGATCAACTCCTGTACCGGCTGCTGCAAATATTCCTATTTTAGCAGATAACTGTGATGTTGTAGGTATTGACGAAGCTCAATTTTTTGATGACGAAATTGTAAAAGTATGTAATGACCTAGCAAATAAAGGTGTTAGAGTTATTGTTGCTGGTTTAGATATGGACTTTAAAGGTAATCCTTTTGGACCAATGCCTTTTTTAATGGCAACTGCAGAGTATGTTACTAAAGTACACGCTGTATGCACAAGAACAGGTAACCTAGCACAATACAGTTACCGTAAATCTCAAAACGACAACTTAGTACTTTTAGGAGAAACAGAAGAGTATGAACCTTTAAGTCGCGCAGCATATTACAAGGCAACCATGCGAGAAAAAATTAAAAACATAAAAGTAACCGACGCTAAACCATTAGATACTAATCCAGAAGCAAAAAATGGATAAGGCACAAGAAACTATTCTTGAAATTGATTTAAAAACACTAAAACAAAATTTTACGTTTTTAAAATCAAAAACCACTGCAAACACCAAATTTTTAGCAGTAGTAAAAGCATTTGCATATGGTAGTGATGCTGTAGAAATTGCCAAATATTTACAAGACTTAGACGTAGATTATTTTGCTGTTGCGTATAGCTACGAAGGTGTTGCATTACGCGATGCTGGTGTTACAAAACCCATATTGGTACTGCATCCACAACCTGTAAATTTTGATACTATAATCAAACGCTGTTTAGAACCCAGCATGTACTCTAAACGTATTCTAGAAACATTTATCGCTTGCGCGGAAAAACATAAACAAACCAATTATCCTGTTCATATAAAATTTAATACAGGATTAAACCGAATTGGCTTTTCAGAACATGATATTCAAACTGTTTTAAGTTGTTTAAAAACAACTAAAAGTATCAAAGTGCGATCTCTATTTTCACACTTAGCTGCAAGCGAAGATTTAAATGAAAGAGAATTTACTTTAAATCAAATTGAAAGTTTTAAAAACATTGCAAAAACTTTTAATTCTGGTTTAGGTTACAATGCTTTCTTACATATGTGTAACACATCAGGAATATTAAATTATCCCGAAGCACATTTTGATATGGTAAGAAGTGGTATAGGATTATATGGCTTTGGTAACGATGCTAAACACAAAAAAGATTTAAAGCCAATAGCTAATTTAAAAAGTATTATCTCTCAAATTCACCATCTTAAAAAAGGAGACAGTTTAGGCTACAACAGAGGTTATATTGCTAAACAAGATACAACAACTGCAACAATACCTATTGGACATGCAGATGGTATAAAAAGACAGTATGGTAAAGGTAAAGGTTATATAGTAATACATAACCAAAAAGCACCTATTTTAGGTAATGTTTGTATGGATATGATTATGGTAGACGTTACTAATATAAACTGTAAAGAAGGAGACGAAGTCATAATTTTTGATGCGCATAACACTGCAGAAGATTTAGCAGAAACTGTGCAATCTATTTCTTACGAATTAATCACAGCTATCTCTCAACGTATAAAACGTGTTTTTTATCGATAAAAACTCTTTTTTAATACTACTAAAAATCGGTTTGTGTTAAAATTTTAAGTAATTTGAATCTCATATTAAAAATTAACTAACGTAAAATTTTAAGATTATGCTTAAAGAATTTAAGAATTTTATCATGACAGGAAATGTCATAGATTTAGCAGTAGCTGTAATTCTTGCTGGTGCAGTAGGAATGGTTGTAAATGGATTTGTATCTGACATTATGATGCCAATTGTTGGTCATTTTGCTGGTGGAATGAACTTTGAAGACCTTAAAGTAGTATTATCTCCAGCTGTAGTAGATGCAGAAGGAACCGTAACAACACCAGAAAATGCAATTTTATATGGTAAATGGATTAATGCTATCATTAATTTAATTACTGTAGGATTTGTATTATTTATGATTGTAAAAGCATACAACAAAACTAAAAAGCCAAAAGAAGAAGCTCCAGCAGCTCCTGCAGGACCATCAGAGATTGACTTATTAAAAGAAATTAGAGACGCTTTAAAGAAGTAATCTAGATAAAATTTTATACTAAATCAGGAATTATTAATAGTTCCTGATTTTTTTTGGTCTTTTTTTAAGAAATTATTGGCGTTCTAATACTATAAATACTCTAATTTTACGTGCAAATTTTTTAAATCAAAAATGATGAAATTAGCAATTGTTGGTGCCACAGGAATGGTTGGCGAAGTCATGTTAAAAGTATTAGCAGAACGTAATTTTCCAATAACAGAATTAATACCTGTAGCTTCAGAAAGATCTGTAGGAAAAACAATAACCTACAAAGACAAAGATTATAAAGTTGTTGGTTTAGAAACAGCAGTTTCTATGCGTCCAGACATTGCTTTATTTTCTGCTGGAGGATCTACTTCTTTAGAATGGGCTCCAAAATTTGCCGATGCTGGCACAACAGTAGTAGATAACTCTTCTGCGTGGCGTATGGACGAGACTAAAAAGTTAGTCGTTCCTGAAATTAACGCATCGCAATTGACTAAAGAAGATAAAATTATAGCTAATCCAAACTGTTCAACGATACAGTTAGTGATGTGCTTGGCACCACTTCATCAAAAATATAAAATGAAACGTGTTGTTGTTTCTACCTATCAATCTGTTTCTGGTACTGGTGTAAAAGCAGTTAGACAATTAGAAAATGAAATTGCTGGTATTGAAGGCGAAATGGCTTACCCATATCCAATAGGCAAAAACGCATTACCGCATTGTGACGTTTTTGAAGCTAACGGTTACACTAAAGAAGAAATGAAATTAGCACGCGAACCTCAAAAAATACTTGATGATCGTACGTTTTCTGTTTCTGCAACAGCGGTAAGAATACCAACTGCAGGCGGACATAGCGAGTCTGTAAATGTAGAGTTTGAAAACGACTTTAACCTTGACGAGGTTAGGTCTTTATTAAGTCAAACACCTGGTGTTACTGTGCAAGACAATACAGATACAAACACTTATCCAATGCCAATTTATGCGCATGATAAAGACGACGTTTTTGTTGGACGCATAAGACGTGACGAAACCCAACCAAACACATTAAATATGTGGATTGTTGCAGATAATTTACGTAAAGGAGCAGCAACAAATACTGTTCAAATTGCAGAATACCTAATAGAAAACAAACTTATATAAGTTTTTTATCTATTTAAAAAAATCTTAAAAAAGCGTTTGTAACAAGTTTACAAACGCTTTTTTGCGTATTTTTAAAGCTATTAAATACAAATTCACTTAAAAATGAAAAAATTAGCTATTGGTCTTTTTTCCCTAATCACCATAATGTCTTGTAAAGAAGAAATGAAGCAAAAAGAAACAATTAAACTTACCTACCCAGAAACAAAACAAGTAGATACTGTAGATACTTATTTTGGTGAAACAGTAAAAGACCCTTACAGATGGTTAGAAGACGATAGAAGTGAAGAAACTGAAGCTTGGGTTAAAGCAGAAAATAAAGTAACACAAGGTTACTTAGCAAACATACCTTACAGAGAGCAATTAAAAGAACGTCTATCTAAATTATGGAATTACGAAAAAATAGGATCTCCTTTTAAAGAAGGTGACTATACTTATTTCTATAAAAATGATGGTCTACAAAACCAATACGTCATTTATCGTTACAAAACAGGTGAAGACCCAAAAACAGCCGAAGTTTTTTTAGATCCAAATACATTTAAAGAAGACGGAACAATCTCTCTTGGAGGAACTAGTTTTTCTAAAAACGGAAAGATTTTAGCCTATGCCATTTCTGAAGGAGGAAGCGATTGGCGTAAAATTTTAATTATGGATGTAGAAACTAAAGAAATTATAGAAGATACTTTAGTCGATATTAAATTTAGTGGGATGTCTTGGTACAAAAACGAAGGTTTTTATTACTCAAGCTATGATAAGCCTAAAGGAAGCGAGTTATCTGCAAAAACAGACCAACACAAAGTCTACTATCATAAATTAGGAACATCACAAAGCGAAGACCAGTTAATTTATGGTGGTACAGAAGCCGAAAAACACCGTTATATCAATGGAAATGTTACTAGAGACGATAGATTTTTAATTCTTTCTCCTCGTGTATCAACCTCAGGAAATAAATTATTAATTAAAGATTTAACAAAGCCAAATAGTGATTTTGTAACCATTTTAGATCACACAGATAGTGACACATACATTTTAGAAAACGAAGGCGATCAGCTATTTATAGTAACAAATCTTAATGCACCTAACCAAAGATTAGTAACTGTTAATGCCTCAAATCCAGCTCCAGAAAACTGGAAAGATATCATTCCTGAAACTAAAAATGTACTAAGCGCATCAAAAGCTGGTGGATACTTTTTTGCAGAATATATGGTAGATGCTGTATCAAAAGTATTACAATATGATTATTCTGGTAAACTAGTGCGCGAGGTAGAATTACCTGGTGTTGGAAGTGCTGGCGGATTTGGTGCTAAAAAAGAAGAAAAAGAGCTTTACTACTCGTTTACAAACTATGTAACACCAGGAAGCATCTATAAGTACGATATCGAAAACGGAACTTCAGAATTATACCGTAAACCAGATATCGATTTTAATCCTGAAAACTATGAAAGTAAACAGGTGTTTTACACGTCTAAAGATGGTACTAAAATTCCTATGATAATAACTCATAAAAAAGGTTTAGAGCTTAATGGTAAAAACCCAACAATTTTATATGGTTATGGTGGATTTAATGTAAGCCTAACACCTAGTTTTAGTATTGCTAATACGGTATGGATGGAACAAGGTGGAATTTATGCTGTACCAAATTTACGTGGTGGCGGAGAATACGGTAAGGCTTGGCACGATGCAGGAACACAACTAAAAAAACAAAATGTTTTTGACGATTTTATTGCTGCTGCAGAATATCTTATAGAGAACAAATATACCTCGTCAGATTACTTAGCAATTAGAGGCGGATCAAACGGTGGTTTATTAGTTGGAGCAACAATGACACAACGACCAGATTTAATGAAAGTTGCTTTACCTGCTGTTGGTGTATTAGATATGTTACGCTACCATACATTTACTGCTGGTGCTGGTTGGGCATACGATTACGGTACGGCTGAAGATAACAAGGAAATGTTTGAATACTTAAAAGGATACTCGCCTGTACACAATGTAAAAGAAGGTGTACAATATCCTGCAACAATGGTCACCACTGGTGATCATGATGATAGAGTTGTACCTGCGCATAGCTTTAAATTTGCGGCAGAACTACAAGCAAAACAAAAAGGAGATAATCCTGTTTTAATTAGAATTGAAACCGATGCAGGTCATGGTGCTGGTACACCGGTAAGTAAAACCATAGAACAATATGCAGATATTTACGGGTTTACATTATTCAATATGGGTTTTGATGTATTGCCAGAAAAAATTGAAGATTTTAAAAATTAAGAATAAAGATAAAATTACATCAAACCGCTTAAAAGTTAATTTAAGCGGTTTTTTTTATACTATTTTTGCAACTATGCTAAACGTACAAAACCTAACATTTTCATATAAAAATACACCTGTTTTAAAAGATATTTCTTTTAAAGTTGAAACTGGTGAAAACCTTGCTATTATTGGCGAAAGTGGCTCAGGAAAAAGTACGTTATTAAATCTTATTTATGGTGAATTTGATTTAAATCAAGGACACATTTTTTGGAAAGACACCGAAATTTTAGGTCCAAAATACAACTTAGTGGTTGGTTATGAGTTTATGAAATATGTGCATCAAGAATTCGATTTAATGCCATACATAACCGTTGCCGAAAATATTGCAAAACATCTGTCAAGATTTTATCCAGAAGAACGAGAAGAGCGTACCGGAGAGCTACTAAACGTTGTAGAACTTAAAGCATTTGCTAATGTAAAAGTAAAAACACTATCTGGCGGACAAAAACAACGTGTGGCACTAGCAAGAGCTTTAGCAAAGCAACCAGAAATTATCTTGTTGGATGAACCTTTTAGCCACATTGATAATTTTAAAAAACAAAGTTTAAGACGTAATGTGTTTAAGTATTTAAAAGATAAAAATATTACTTGTATTGTAGCAACACATGACAAAGAAGATGTATTAGGGTTTGCCGATAATATGATTGTTTTGGAGGATAAAAAAATCTTAGAACAGGGTAAACCAGAACAATTGTATAACAATCCTAAAACACCATTAATTGCTTCTTTTTTTTGCGAATTTAATGTGATTGATGACAGAATTATTTACGCAAATGAGTTAAAAGTCGTTGAAAAATCTAACTTAAAAGTAACTGTTATTACCAGTTATTTTAAAGGCAGTCACTACTTAATTGAAGCCAATTTAAATGGTGATATAGTGTTTTTTGAACATAATACTTTGATAGAAAAAAACTCTAATCTTTATTTATCAATTACAAAACCTTAGTGATTTTAAACTCTAGATTTCTAAAATTAATAACATCACCAACCGATTTTCCAAGAAGTAATTGACCTATTGGTGTGTTTGCAGAAATAGCGTAAAACATATCATCTTCAACTATAAGTTCACCAGCGCTTATACTAATAAAATAATTGGATGTTGTAGTATAAACGACACTGCCTAAACCAATTTTTTTATAGGTTGATTCGGTATTAATTTTAGACAGAATTTGTTTTGTTTTTTCAATTTCAGCTAATTGGTGTCCTGCTTTTTCGCGTTCTAATTGCAACATGGCGCGTCCTGTTTCGTGCTTATCTCCTGCACTACTTTTGGTTTCGCTTTGCAAACTTTGTTTTATATCTTCAATAACCGCCAAAACACTTTGTAAACGTGTCTCTAAACTTTGGTTACAAAGCTGTAATAATTGGGTTTTAATGTTTTGAGTTTTCATCGTCTTTCTTAGGAAATTTTAATGGTCCGTAAAAACCCATTTGTTTGATAATCCATTGTTTTCTTGCCGAAATATAACTAGTTGCAGGTTGTGCTTTATAACGTCTTGGGTTTGGCAAAATTGCAGCTATTGCAGCCGATTGATTGATGTTTAATCTTTTTGCCGAAGACCCAAACCAATGTTGTGATGCTGCTTCTGCGCCGTAAACACCATTACCCATTTCGATGCTGTTAAGATACACTTCCAAAATGCGCTCTTTAGACCATAGTTTTTCTATTAAAAACGTAAAATAAGTTTCTAGACCTTTGCGTAACCAACTTCTGTTTGGCCATAAAAATACATTTTTTGCGGTTTGTTGGCTTATGGTACTTGCTCCTTTTATGCGTTTTGATTTTTTATTATTTTGGTAAGCCTTTTCAATCGCTTCTATATCAAAACCATTATGGTTTATAAATTTTTGATCTTCACTACAAATTACAGCTTTTTGTAGGTGAATTGAAATATCTTCAATATCGACCCAATTATGTTTAAATGTTGAAGATTTCTCTGTGTTTTCAAAAGATCGAATAGCCATTAACGGTGTATAATAT
>Ga0105235_100350_pt1 | contig 16820 bp, 21 predicted proteins | sample Virmet3819_2500_FD_90059 | JGI IMG/M metagenome (GOLD analysis project Ga0105235, IMG submission 90059) | Marine viral communities from the Southern Atlantic ocean transect to study dissolved organic matter and carbon cycling - metaG 3819_2500 | ecosystem: Environmental > Aquatic > Marine >... | reverse complement strand
GTCCGGCGGCATGATGCCGGTCGATATTTGCACGACTTTCCTGATCGCAGCACCTATACAAGCGTTCAACACCGAACGCGAAGAGGATCGGAACATGCAGGACTCCGTTCCGCCCCATAATCCGCGAGGCCGTTTCGGTCAGTCAGCGCCTTATCGGGGCCTCTTCTCCGAAGGCATTCGCGGGCTCTCCTGGATGTTTTTGAAAGCGACGGGCTGGCATGTCGCCACAGACTGGCCGGATGTCTCCAAATCCGTGATCATAGCCGCGCCTCACACCTCCAATTTTGACGGGTTGGTCATGCTCGCCATTGCGGGCTGGTACCGACAAAAGCTCAGTTGGATGGGCAAGGCTTCCCTCGTGCAAGGGCCGTTTGGCGGCTTGCTCCGGCGAGCAGGCTGCGTGCCGGTTGAGCGGTCAAAATCGAAGGATGTCGTGTCGCTGATGAAGGAGGCGTTCGACGCGGCGGATACGCTCCACCTCGCGATCGCGCCTGAAGGGACGCGCAATGCCAATCCGGTCTGGAAAACTGGGTTCTGGCATATCGCCCAATCCGCCAATGTGCCCTTGTTCAGCGCCGTGCTTGATTTTGGAACCAGGGAAATGCGGCTGGAGGGACCGATCATGCCTGGCGGGGATTTCGAGACCGATATGGACGTGATCATTTCGCACTATCGCGATGCGAAAGGCCGCCATCCTGAGCGCTTCTGTCTACCGGGTCAGGTGTCTTAGCGGCAGATTGCGGAGGCCTTGTCGATGGCCGCTGCCGAGCCGCTCAGCGAGAAATGATAGGCCACTTGCGTGTTGCGCTGGGAAACGGCTTCAATCCGGAGTTCTGATCCCTTGCGAAGGGCCGAAACAATCCGGGAATCGTCGGAATCATCTGCGAACGCTTCACGCCCGACGCCAAACATGGCCCAGGACGACCGTCCTACGCTGGCCTTCGGCGCCAGGTCTTCCCGCAAGTCAAAGCCGACTTTCAAGCTCGGTTGGTTGCGCGCGCGACCGGATTTCCAATTGGTGACATAGAACCACACATCGCCATGATCGGCCGCGCGGGGGGCCTTGTCGGTGGCCTGTGTGGCCGCGTAGCAGATGGTTTCTCCATTCGCGGTGTCGGTAAAGACCGACCAATCCTTGTATCGACCGATCGCCGAAGGGCTGGCAGAGGCCATGGGCACGGCAAGTGCAGCCACAAGGGTCAGCACGGTCAGAGTTTTCCGGCTCAATCTCAGTGTTTGCATATTCTATACATTCCCATTTGCGCGGAGCATTCCCAGCATCATAAAGACAACAGGGTTAAGGCTAAACTACGGCATGTCAGCTGCCTCTGCAGATCACGCCAGCTTGTTCGTTCAGGCGGTTGCGTTCCATGTGAGCCGCCACGATAGTGTCTGGAACATGTAAACTGAGAGTTCTTGTGTGAACGACACTGTAACAACGACGATTTCCCCGGATGTGCGACAGCGTCATGCAGACTGCATGGCCCTGATTGCCTCCGATAAGTGTCGGGCCTCTTTTTCGGAATTGTTCGACTTCTACGCCCCGCGGGTGAAGAGTTACATGTTGCGGTTGGGCGCAAGCGCGCTGGAGGCCGAGGATCTGGCGCAAGACGTCATGGTGACGGTCTGGCGCAAGGCGGGCATGTACGACCGCAAGCAGGCGTCGGTCTCGACCTGGATTTTCCGCGTCGCACGCAATCGGCGCATCGACAAATTCCGCCGGACCAGTCGGCCCGACCTCGATGCGGATGAACCCATGCTTCGGCCACCGGATATAGAGCAGCCGGATGCGGCGCTGGATCGGGTTCAGATCGAGGAGACGGTTCGGGCCGAGTTGGTGAAGCTGCCCCCCGAGCAGCTCGAATTGCTGCAGGCCGCCTTCTATGAGGGCTTGTCGCATTCCGAAATCGCCACAAAATTCAACCTGCCCCTGGGAACGGTGAAGTCACGAATCCGGCTGGCTTTCGGCCGCCTGCGTGGCCAATTGGAACCGGAGGGCGGAGATGCCGACACGTAGTGAATGGAACATGACATGATGCAGCAGCCAGCTACTTCATCCTACAGCGAGCTCTATTCGGCCTATGCGGCGGGTCAGCTTGATCCGGCATTTGCGTTACTACTCGAGACCCAGAGCATGTTACGGCGTGATGTGCGTGGCGCGCTTGCCGCAAGTGAAGCGGTGTCCGGTTTCATGCTGGAAACAGCAGAGCCCGTTCAGATGTCAGCCGGAGCAGGGGCTCGCGCACTTGAGCTGATTGATGCGCTCGAAAGCGGAGATAGCGTGACCGCTACGGATTTCACTGGAGACGCCGAATTGGCGTGCCTGCCCATGCCCTTGCGCGACAAGGCGTTGGAGGCATTTGATGCTGCCGGATGGCAGGCGAACGCGCCGGGCATCCGACGCATGAAACTTGATGTTGGCAGCGACCTCGAGATCGAGCTTTACCGTATACAGCCCAATGCCAAAGTGCCCCGGCATTCGCACGGCGGTACGGAGTTCACGCTCGTGGTGGCAGGCGGATTTTCGGATGAGACCGGCAGTTACGGTCCCGGCGACCTGGCGGTCAAGGGGCCGGACGACACGCACCAGCCCGTCGGTGATCCGGGCGAAGTTTGTTTCGCCCTTGCAGTGCGGGATGCGGGACTACAGTTCACGGGGATCATGGGTGTGATCCAGCGTGTGCTGGGGCGCTGACTATTTGCGGTCGCGACCGGGAACATATGTTCCGCTGAGGCCATCTCCGCCAGTGCCGCCAGGCATGATCGGGCGCGGAGCATAGCCGCCCATAGATAGATGGCGATCATACATGACGAGCGCGCCGGCAAGGCTGACATTGATACAAAACTTGGTCGGAATTTTCACGACATGATCACAGCGCGCGAGGATGTCGGGTGACAAGTCCCCTTTTTCAGGGCCCAGCATATAGGCCGCCTGCGGAGGATGCCGGAAGGTGGGCAGCATTACAGCATCATCCGTCAGCTCGATGCCGACCATCTGACACCCGCGGGGCAACTGCATTTCGTCAACATTGTCCCACTGATAGTAAGGCACTTGTCCGGCAGTTTTTGACGTGTCGGCCTGGTAGGCTGCCCGCAGGCGATGCTCGGCATTGATGGAAAACACAAAGCTTGCCCCGAAGGCATTCGCTGTACGCATCAGCGCGCCAAGATTCATGGGTTTCGAGATACGTTCAGAGCCGATCGCAAAATAGCCGCGCATATCAGAAAGCCTCCAGTCCAAACCTGAGGATCACGAGCAGGCCGATAATCACAGGCAGTGTGTAAACCGAAACGCGCCGCGCAAGGCGCAGGTGTCCGAGCTGGTTCGGATAGGTTTGGTTGAGATGAGTTGCGATATCCGTATGCGAGACACGCCGTCCGGCATCAGCGACGCCTTCGCGGTACTCGATGTCTGAGGGGAGTCCGCCAAATTTTTCCGTCAGAGCACGGCGCAACGCTACCGAAATCATCCAGCGCATCTGCAGGGCGAGCATCAGGGCGAACACGGCCAAACCCAACACTATGAAAAGAAGAATATTCATCAGCCGAACGTGCCCACTTCAAATCGTCCATTTGAATCCGCCATGGCGCGTTTCAGGCCAGACGAATTCCAGAGCGCGGATATGTCTCCTTCGGCGGATACGGCGATCATGCCGCCTTGTCCTCCCAGCATGCGCACATCATCCAATGCGCCTTGGACGGCGGCTTCCAGTCCGGCTCCGGCATAGCGGATGCGCGCCGAGACGTCTGCGGCTGCAGCTGCGCGAATGAAATATTCACCCAGTCCGGTGCACGACACGGCGCAACGTTCATCTGCCCATGTGCCCGCGCCGGGCAGGGGAGTATCGCCCAGCCGGCCGGGCGTTTTACCACGAATGCCGGCCGTAGAGGTTGCAGCTGACAGGTCACCATAAATGTCGAGCGCAACTGCCCCCACGGTTCCGGTCGAGTTGATCATGTCCTGTGTCGTCAGTTCATCGACGGGGTCATAGTAAGCGTCCGGATCGTCGATCATGACCAGGCCCGATTTGGCCAGCAGCTTTCGGGCCCCGTCTGCAATCAGCAAAACATTGGGGGTCTGTTCCATGACCGCGCGCGCGCAGGAGACCGGATTGCGGTATCCCTGCAGAGCGCCGACCGCTCCGGCTGTGCGGTTGCGACCGTCCATGATGGCGGCGTCCAGCTCATACGCGCCGTCGAGGTTTGGTGCAGCGCCCTTTCCGGCAAGATACAGGCCGGACTCTTCAAGCCCCTGAACCATCACTTCGACGACGTCCAGAGCGGCTTCGCCGTCCCGCAAGCGTTCGGCACCATTCTTCAACAGGGTCGCCAAATGGGCTTCCTGCAGGGAATAGTCATTCCCCGGGATCGGCCCGGCGCCACCATGCAGGGCCAGGGCCCATTTCTTTGCCATTTGACTGCTACCTCTCCGCTACGTCAGGCTTGGACTTTTATCGGGCACACCGCTACCGTCTGACAGCAGAAACAACAAGATGGGAAGGAAGTCGCAGCCATGAAAGCAGTGCTCTCCAAAGAAGTAGGCGGACCGGACAGTCTGGTCATTGAAGATGCCCCGATGCCGGAATGCGGCAAAGGTCAGGTGCTGATAGAAGTAAAGGCGTGCGGGGTGAATTTCCCGGATTCGCTGATCATTCAGGACATGTACCAGTTCAAGCCACCGCGCCCATTCTCGCCGGGTGGCGAGATCGCCGGGTTCGTCAAGGAAGTGGGCGAAGGCGTTTCCCATGTGAAAGTGGGTGACCGCGTTCTGGCCTCGATCGGGAATGGCGGTATGGCGGAATATGCCGTCGCGGCCCAGCATGCCGTAATGCCAATCCCGGAAGGCATGCCGTTTGAAGAAGCGGCCGCGTTTCTGATGACGTATGGCACCAGCTATTATGCTCTCAAGGACCGCGCTGACCCGAAGCCGGGTGAGAAACTGCTCGTTCTGGGTGCGGCTGGCGGCGTTGGCATTGCAGCCGTTGAGCTTGGCAAGGCGATGGGCCTTGAAGTGATCGCGGCCTGCTCGACACAGGAAAAGGTGGATTTTTGCCTCTCAAAAGGCGCCGACAAAGGCTTCGTCTATGCGCGTGAGCTTGATCGGGACGGTCAGAAAGCGTTCTCCAACGACATCAAGGAAGTGTCCGGCGGCGGCGTGGACATTATTTATGACGGTGTCGGTGGCAATTATGCCGAGCCCTCGGTGCGGGCCATGAACTGGGAAGGGCGTTTTCTCGTGATCGGCTTTCCTGCCGGTATCCCAAAGCTGCCGCTCAACCTGACCCTGCTGAAAAGTTGCGACATTCGCGGCGTGTTCTGGGGCGCAGCGGTGGCGCGTGACCCGAAGGCTCACCAGCAGAATGTCGCTGAACTGTTCAAGCTGTATGGTGAAGGTAAGATCCGTCCGCACATCTCGAATACATATCCGCTGGAAAAGTCAGCCGATGCCATTCAGGAGCTGATGGACCGGAAAGCGCAGGGCAAGGTGGTGGTCGTGATCTGATTCCAACTGTCATTCGCCGTGCGAATGACAGTTAACGCCTGAACCAAAGCCTGTGTCGCGCATAGTTCTGTCATGTCAGATAAAAGCCAAACACAGGCAAACGCACCTCCTGCGAATGGACGTGACGATCCGCGCATGCGGATGTTGCGGCGTGGGAGAATTGTCGTAAACCACCGCCACAGTTCGTTCGATGTGGGGATCCGAGACCTGTCATCGACAGGAGCCAAACTCAAATTGACCGAAATCTGGGCGGTGCCGGAGACGTTTGAACTCCAGATACTGAAGCCTGACGGCTCAATGGAGCTGGTTGTGCCATGCGAGAAGCGTTGGCAGAGCGGTATTCTGGTCGGAGCAAAGTTCGTGCGCCCGCCACGCCCTTAGCCTTTTGGGAACCGGGACGAAAAAACCCGCCGGAGCGATCCGGCGGGTTTTTCTTTTAGGTGTAGTCAGCCGCCTTAGGCAGACTTCTGGTCGCCATCGACTTCCTCGAAGTCGGCATCGACCACATCATCGCCGTCGGCTGCCGCATCGGCGGCTGCGTCCCCAGTGGCCGCCTCATCCTGCTGGCTGGCATAGATTGCCTCGCCGAGCTTCATGGCGGCCGTCATCAGGGCCTGATGCTTGGCCTGGATGTCAGCGATGTTGTCGCCCTCACGGGCCTCTTTCAGCTCGTCGGACGCCGTCTTGATCTCGGCTTTCACCTCGTCAGACACCTTGTCGCCATGCTCCTCGACCTGTTTTTCGGTCTGGTGCACCAGCGCTTCGGCCTGGTTCTTGGCTTCGACGAGTTCGCGGCGTGCCTTGTCCTCGCCCGCATTGGCTTCGGCGTCGGCCATCATGTTCTTGATGTCCTCGTCCGTCAGGCCACCGTCCGCCTGGATGGTGATCTGCTGCTCTTTACCCGTGGCCTTGTCCTTGGCGGACACGGACACGATGCCGTTGGCGTCGATGTCAAAGGTCACTTCGATCTGAGGCAAGCCGCGCGGTGCTGGCGGGATGCCTTCGAGATTGAACTGGCCGAGCATCTTGTTGTCGACGGCCATTTCGCGCTCGCCCTGGAAGACCTTGATCGTCACGGCAGGCTGATTGTCGTCAGCCGTCGAGAACACCTGGGACTTCTTGGTCGGGATCGTCGTGTTGCGGTCGATCAGGCGTGTGAACACGCCGCCCAGTGTTTCAATACCGAGCGAGAGCGGGGTCACGTCAAGCAGGACCACGTCTTTCACGTCGCCTTGCAGCACGCCGCCCTGGATCGCTGCACCGATGGCAACAACTTCATCCGGGTTCACGCCCTTGTGCGGCTCGCGGCCGAAGAATTTCTTCACGGCTTCCTGAACCGCCGGCATACGGGTCATGCCGCCCACGAGAACGACTTCGTCGATGTCGGAAGGAGACTTGCCAGCATCTGCGAGCGCTTTCTTGCACGGTTCGATGGTGCGCTTGACGAGGTCTTCGACAAGGCTTTCGAACTTGGCGCGCGTCAGCTTGATATTGAGGTGCTTGGGGCCGGTCGCATCTGCCGTGATGAAGGGAAGGTTCACTTCATACTGGCTGGCAGAGGAAAGCTCTTTCTTGGCTTTCTCGGCTTCTTCCTTGAGTCGCTGAAGGGCAAGCTTGTCGGCTTTCAGGTCAATGCCCTGATCCTTCTTGAACTCTTCTGCAAGGAAGTCGACGATCCGGAGGTCGAAGTCTTCACCGCCGAGGAACGTGTCACCATTGGTGGACAGCACTTCGAACACACCGTCGCCGATTTCGAGCAGGGAGACGTCGAACGTACCACCGCCAAGGTCATATACGGCGATCGTCTTGGACTGTTCGTCCTTGTCGAGGCCGTAGGCGAGGGCCGCAGCGGTTGGCTCGTTGATGATCCGCAGGACTTCAAGACCCGCGATCTTGCCGGCGTCTTTGGTTGCCTGGCGTTGCGCATCATTGAAGTAGGCAGGCACGGTGATGACCGCCTGGGTCACTTCGCTACCGAGATAGGCTTCAGCCGTTTCCTTCATCTTGGTCAGGATGAAAGCAGACACTTCCTGTGGTGCGTAATCCTTGTCGCGACCTTTGACCCAGGCGTCGCCTGCCGGGCCTTTGACGATTTCGAACGGGGAAATTTCCTTGTCCTTCTGCGCGGTAGGGTCGTCGAACTGGCGACCGATCAGACGCTTGATGGCGTAGAAGGTGAAATCCGGGTTGGTGACAGCCTGGCGCCGGGCCGGCATGCCGATCAGGCGTTCGCCGCCTTCAGTGAAGGCCACAACGGACGGGGTTGTGCGCTGGCCTTCTGCGTTTTCAATGACCTTTGCCTGTCCGCCTTCCATGACGGCGACGCAGGAGTTGGTGGTTCCAAGGTCAATACCAATGATTTTGCTCATGTTGCATCTCTCTTTTTATCAAGCCGCCACGGGCCGTGTTCTGTTGCGGTCTGCTCAGCAGCCCCGGACAGCCAGTGGCTCTTTCCAAGGGTTCAAATGAGGCGGCGGAAACGGTTTTGATCCGTGCGCCGGTTCGTCTTGCGATATGGGAAGGGTTTAGCGCGTCTCAAGGGGGGAACAATACGTAGCTGTACAGGATTTTGGTGCATTGCTGCTATAGGTCAGCCCTATAGCAACCCCAACAGCAATTTATTTGATAATGGTTCTCAGTCTCACTATGTCAGTTGGTGTGAAAGGAAATATCATGCCGCGCCAACTCATCAAGACACTCACATACAGCCTGATGCACTTTACGGTCGCTATTGCCGTGGCGTTTGCCCTGACGCGTAACTGGCATGCGGCGCTGGCCATCGGAATGATTGAACCGGCCGTGCAGACCCTCGCCTACACGTTTCATGAGCGGCTGTGGGAGCGCCTGCCCGGCCGTGGGCGCACCGCGCCCGAGCCGCTGGGCTGAATTATCCCGGAACTTCTGGACGTTTGGGTATCCTGCTGGGCATAGTGCCAAAAAAGCAGAAGCCGGGGAGGCTCCAGATGATCCGCACCTTCGTTCCAATCTTTTCCATCTGTCTATTGGCGGCCTGCACGTCAGAGCCCGTCAACAAGGCGCTCTCTGTGGCGAGCATTGAGCAGGTCTGGATTGCGGAAGGCTTTGAAAGTCCAGAAGGTGTCGCTGCTGCGCCGGATGGCGGATACTTCATTTCGAACGTGGTCGGAGAGGGGACTGACAAGGATGGGAATGGCTACATTTCTCATCTTGCAGCCGACGGCAGTATCACGACGCGCTACTGGACAGCGAAACTGGACGCGCCCAAGGGCATGGCCGTGCTGGACGGGACTCTATATGCCGCCGACATTGACAGCGTGGTGATGTTCAACGTCGAAGACGGCGAGCGACTGGACTCAGTCCGCATTGAGGGCGCCAAATTTCTCAATGATGCGACCGACTGGAACGGCGCGATCTATGTGTCGGATTCCGGTGATGCGGCGATCTACCGGATATCAGACGGTACGGCTGAGCTTTGGCTGCAGGATGAGCAGCTGGCGGGCGTGAATGGCCTGTTGGGCGATGGCGACCGGATGCTGGTCTCTACCATGACAACCGGCAGCTTGTTCAGCGTGACCGCAGAGGGCGAATTGACCGAGATTGCCGCCGGCATGGAAAATGCCGACGGGATCGGGCTCGTGCCGGGCGGCGGCTATCTCGTCTCGTCCTGGCCCGGCCAGATCCACTATGTCGGCGAGGATGGCGCGGTCGCCACCCTGTTTGATGAACCGGTCTCTCAGAATGACCTGACGGTGATCGGCGATACGGTCATCGTGCCGAACTGGCGGCAGAACACCGTTACGACGTGGAAGGTGGGGCGTTGATCAGTTCGCCGCGCCTGCGCTGACGGCGACCATGGCGGCGCGCAAGGTGCGCTCGCCGATCTTCCAGCCGGGCTGGAAGCAGGAGGCGATGGTGCCGTTTGGCTGGTCGGACGGGATGTTGGCGACGGCCTGATGCAGGTTCGGATCGAATGTGTCGCCGGGCAGGGCGGCAATCACCGTAACGCCATGACGGGCGAGGGCTGTGTGCAGCTCCTTCTCCGTCATCTCGATGCCTTCGAACAGGTTCCGGCCAGCTTCTGACAGGGCGGCGCGATCTTCATCGGTCAGGGCGGCGAGGGCGCGGGAGAGGTTATCCGAAACGCTGAGCAGGTCGCCGGCAAATTTCTCGATGGCGTAGACGCGCGCGTCGGACACCTGACGCTCGGCGCGCTTGCGCGTATTGTCGAGGTCGGCCAGCGTTCGCAGCAATTGCTCGCGCAGCTCTTCTTTCTCGATCTCAAGTTGCTGCACAGGATCCACGTCTGCTTGCGCTTCGGGTGCGTCTTCCTGCTTGGGCGCAGACTTCAGGATATCGTCCGCAGCCGCTTTGAGGTCAGCCTTGGAAGTATTGGAATCAATTTCAGCGGTTTCGCCGGGTTTGGTTTCGTCGCTCATCCTTGCGTATCCTTTTTGCGGCGTGTGGAGAGGAGTTCCCCGACCACTTTCGCCGTATAATCGACCATAGGTATGACGCGGGCATAGTTCAGCCGGGTGGGGCCGATCACGCCCAGTGCGCCAATAACCTGTTTTCCGCCTCCCATATAGGGAGCCACAATCACACTTGAACCCGATAGCGGGAAAAGCTGGTTCTCCGCACCAATGAACAGCCGCACACCGTCCGCTTCTCGGGTTGTGTCGAGGATATCGAGCAAGCTTTGCTGGCGTTCAAGCTCGTTGAACAGCTGGCGTACCCGGTCGAGATCTTCTGCGGCCTGTGCGTCTTCGAGCAAATTGGCGCGGCCCCTCACGATCAGGGAGCGTCCCCGTCCGGGTGCATCACCGCTCCATTGCGCCAGTCCCTGTTCCACCAGCGAGGATGCGGCCTGATCCAACGCGGCGCGATGCGAGCGCAATTCCTGACGGATATCGCTGGCAACTTCCGTCAGGGTGCGACCGCGCACGCGCGTTGAGAGATAATTACCCGCCTCGATCAGTGTCGTTGCCGGCAGCCCTTCGGGCACTTCAACGATACGGTTCTCGACATCGCCATCCTCTGTGACGATAACGCAGAGCGCTTCGCGTCCGCCGAGCGGTACGAATTCGGCATGCCTGACCACCGCGTCGCGGGTTGGGGACGTGACCAGGCCTGCACCGCCGGTCAGGCCGGACAGGATATTCGAGGCTTCGCCCATGACCGCTTCGATATTGGTGCCCGCCGACTTGAGGCGGTCATCAATCTCCATACGGTCGGCGCGGCTGGGCTCTCCGATTTCGAGAAAGCCGTCGACGAACAGGCGCAGGCCGGTATGGGTCGGCGCGCGTCCGGCAGAGATGTGGGGCGATTCCAGCAGGCCGAGTTCAGTCAGATCCGCCATCACATTGCGGATGGAGGCAGGAGAGAGGGCTATCCCGCTTTTCGACAAGGTGCGGGAGCCGACAGGCTCGCCTGTGGTCAGATAGCCTTCGACAATCTCACGGAAAATGTCGCGTGAACGCTGGTCAAGGCGCTGCAACAGGGATTGCGTGTCGAGTGGCTGGATCATCCCTTATTGATTAGGCGTGTGCCGCGCTGCGTTCAACAGGTTTCATCCCGCCTGCTGAGCACCAATCAGGAAAGGCCTTCGATTTGACCCAGGGTGTTGAGGTGCATGTTTTCCGCAGCAGGCTGGCGGGGAAGACCCGGCATGGTGACAATGTCACCACAGATTCCCACGACGAACCCCGCACCGGCAGACAGGCGCACGTCACGAAGCTTGAGAACATGGTCTTCGGGCGCGCCAATCAGTTTGGCATCGCTTGAAAAACTGTAGGGCGTCTTTGCCATACAGACAGGGAAATGGCCGAAGCCTGCCTTTTCCCAACGTTTCAGCTGGTTGCGTACCGAAGGGGTCGTCTCGACATGGCTGGCACGATAGATGCGCCGGGCCACGGTTTCGATCTTGTCAAAGAGAGGCATTTCCGGCGGATAGAGCGGTTCGAAATCTGCCGGTGCGTTTCGCGCAAGATTGGCAACTGTGTGCGCAAGGTGTTCGGCGCCATGCCCCCCTTCAGCCCAGTGCGTGCAGACGGAGACAGGTACGTCCTGTTGGGCACAGTAGGCTTCAATTGCGGCGATTTCACCGGATGTGTCCGAGGTAAACCGGTTGATTGCCACGACGACCGGGACGTTGAACTGTTTCATGTTCTCGATATGACGGCCAAGATTGGCAAGGCCCTTTTCGAGCGAGTCGTAACTGACGGTGCCGGCGTCTTCCTTGGCGATGCCGCCATGCATCTTCAGCGCGCGAACGGTCGCGACGAGCACCGCGGCGCTGGGCGCGAGGCCGGCCTGGCGGCATTTGATATTGAAGAACTTCTCCGCGCCGAGATCTGCTCCGAAGCCAGCTTCTGTTACGACGAAATCTGCCATCTTGAGTGCGGCTTGCGTGGCGATCACAGAGCTGCAGCCATGCGCAATATTGGCAAACGGGCCGCCATGAATGAGTGCTGGGTTGCCCTCCAGGGTCTGGACCAGATTGGGCAGCATGGCGTCCTTCAGAAGGACCATCATGGCACCGACCGCATTCATGTCTTTCGCCGTGACAGGCACGCGCCCCCGGCGATAGCCGATCACCATGCGCTCCAGCCGGGCTTGCAAGTCGTGGGCATCCTTTGCCAGGCAGAGGATTGCCATGATTTCGGATGCGACAGTGATGTCGAAGCCGGTTTCCATCGGTGTGCCATTCGGGCTGCCGCCGAGGCCCGTTACGACACTGCGCAGATTGCGGTCATTCATGTCCATGACGCGGCGCCATGTGATCCGTGTGGGATCGATGCCGCTGTCCCCGCCCCAATGGACGTGATTGTCGATCATGGCCGCCAGCAAATTGTGGGCGGAGGTGATCGCGTGGAAGTCACCCGTGAAGTGGAGGTTGATGTCCTCCATCGGCACCACTTGCGCCTGGCCGCCGCCTGTGGCTCCGCCCTTCATCCCGAAACAGGGGCCGAGCGAAGGTTCACGGAGGCAGAGCAAGGTGCGCTCGCCGATCCGGTTCATTGCGTCTGTCAGTCCGACACTGGTTGTGGTCTTGCCTTCGCCAGTAGGTGTCGGGTTGATCGCGGTGACCAGGATCAGCTTGCCATTGGGCTTTGATTTTATAGCCGTCAGGTGACCGGTTGCGATCTTCGCCTTGTCATGGCCATAGGGTATAATGTTTTCTGGATCGATCTCGAGCGCTTCGGCCAATTCGTGAATAGGGCGCTTCTTGGCGCTTCTGGCGATCTCGATATCTGTCGGCATGATTCCCCCGGCGGTTATGAACCTCTCTCCCGGTGTAGACAGGCGCGTCAAAACCCGCAATCAGGCAGGGCAGCAATGAGGAATTCAAAATGAGCACGCTTATTCGTCCATCCGGACGCGCTTTTGACCAGCTTCGCGACGTGACGCTGGAGACCAATGTCACGCGCTATGCTGAAGGCTCATGCCTCGCCAAGTTCGGCAACACGCATGTCCTGTGCACCGCCAGTTGGGAAAAGAACGTCCCGCCTTGGATGAAAGGGCAGGGCAAGGGCTGGGTCACCGCTGAGTATGGCATGTTGCCGCGCGCAACACATACACGCGGTCGGCGGGAAGCAGCCTCCGGCAAACAGTCCGGTCGCACGCAGGAAATTCAGCGCCTGATTGGTCGCTCCCTGCGTTCAGTGTGTGACTTGAAGGCGCTGGGCGAGAACCAGATCACCATAGATTGTGACGTGTTGCAGGCCGATGGCGGCACGCGCACGGCTTCGATCACCGGCGGGTTTGTTGCCTTGGCCATGGCCTGTCGCTACCTGCGCGCCGAAGGCGTGATTTCTGCGGATCCAATCACAAAGCAGGCGGCCGCCATTTCTGTGGGCATCTACCAGGACCACCCGGTTCTGGATGTCGACTATCCGGAAGATTCACGCGGTGAAGCCGACATGAATGTCGTGATGAGTTCCGATGGTGGTTTTATCGAGGTGCAAGGCACCGGCGAAGAGCGCCCAATGACCCGTCCTGAGCTCGATGAAATGCTGAGACTCGCGGAAAAAGGCTGTATGGAACTGTTCGACGCGCAGAAGGCCGCGCTGGGCTAAATGCCGGGGCCGTTGCCCAGTTCGAATATGCCGAGCTGGAAGCTGCGGGCTATGCGATTGGCGCGTTCCATGAAGTAGTCCACCGTTTCCGGATTGTTCGACAGGTCTTCCAGCGTCAATCTGAACAGGGCGAGCCAGATATTGAAATGGGCGGGCGTGATGCCCGTCAATTTCATATGGGCCGGGAAAGGCTTGCCGGAATAGCGACCCGTGTTCATGGACACCGACGACCAGAAATCCTTCAACTTGGCGAGGTGGGATGGCCACTGGGCTCTGATCTCTTGCTCGAAAACCGGGCCCAGAAGGGGATGGGCGCGGACGCGGGCATAGAACCGCTCGACAAGATCGGAAATGAACGCCTCGTCGATGCCGAGGCGCGTGGCGTTTTCCTGAATCTCGCGGCGACGATCATCAGCAGATCGGACTCTCATTGTCATGCAGCCGCACATGGGCGCCGAACTGTCCGGCGTCCATACGTAATTGCCGAAAACATGTGTCGGTGGACTAATTGCCGGAAGCCGGCTTCCCATTTTGCCAGGTCACATCACGCCCAAACAGCGGCACGGTCGACAGGCTCATCTTGGCAGAGCCGTCGACGATCTTGCGGCTGTAGGAGACGTACATCAGGCTGTCGGAATCGGCGTCGTAAATCCGGCGGACGGCAAGTTGCTTGAAGACCAGGCTCTGGTTCTGGTCGAACACTTCCTCGCCGGACTTGTCCAGATCAATCCGACCAATGCGGATCGGGCCCGACTGAAGGCATGATATCGAGGAATTGGACGGGTTTTCAAACCAGTTGCCCTTGCCAAGCCTGTCCCAGACGCCACGATCAAAATAAGAGAGATGGCAGACGATGCCCTGAATATCGGGATCCTGTAACTGCTTGATCTTGATCTCGTTGCCGAGCCAGTCATTCTTGAATTCGCCGACTTCCTTGTCACCGCCACACGCAGCAAGGGGCAGGATCAGGGCGAGCATCGCGCAGGCAATCTTGTGGGTCATGCTGTAGCTACGCCGAAAGGCCTTCGACGTTCCTTGTCTGAGTCAGTAAGGATTTCGCTTGCTGGATAGCATGTCGCCCAATGCGCGGACAGTCGCTGCCCCAATCTGCATCGGCGTTGGCTTGCGGCGGTGCGCATGGCGGACAAGATGGCCGCAATTGGAGCCGAACAGATCATAGTCACGGCCAAGCTGGCGACGGGCGCGGCTTTCCACGAGGTGGCCATCCAGCGAGCTGTAGCGGCGATGCAGGCGAATCTCACGACCGGTCGAAAACTGATCGGGGCTTTGTTCGACGACACCATCATGCAGGCGGGAATTGCTGATGATTGTCCCGCGGGAGGTCACTACGCCATAATGCGACAGGACCACTCCAAACCGGACCGAAACGACATCGCCTGGTTCGAACGGCAGGAGGCGGAGACGCGTCACCTATTCGGCCGCGACTTGTTCATGGTCCGCCGAATCCTCGTCGTCGAAGACAAGCAAATCACCTGGCTGGCAATCCAGTTCCCGGCACAAGGCTTCAAGTGTGGAGAACCGCACTGCTTTGGCCTTGCCGGTTTTCAGGATCGAAAGATTGGCCAGCGTTACGCCAACGCGTTCTGATAGCTCCGTCAGAGACATGCGGCGATCTAGAAGCACTCGGTCGAGGGTTACGCGTATGGACATATCCTGTGCTCCTAAATCGTCATTTTTTCTTCGTCGCGAAGGCGAGTGCCCTCACGGAAGACTTGGGACAGGATGAAGAGCGCCGCAACCGATGCCCATGCGATAAGGTCGAAAGACAATTGTATTTTTGCCCCTTCGGCTGTCAGTCCGATCACCAATGCGATCGCATACCGCATCAGTTGTGTCACCGCGATGGCGATGGCGATTCGCGTGAGCCGCCCAGCATTATCCGGTACGAACGGGTCACCTGCAGACAGGGTTGCGAGGATCTTGCGCAATTCAAGACAGACAAAGACGACCGCAGCGACCACCACAACAGCGCCGAGCAGGCCGGCGCTGAGTTCGTGCACGCTGATATCATGGTCGTCGATCTTGATGCCGCCAATATTGATTGGATTGCCTGACAACATGGAGATCAATTCTATCCCGGCTGCGAGGATAACGATTGCGCCGATGAGGGCAGTCATCCACATGACAATCGTCACCAGCACGGTCATGATGGCGGCCATGGAGTTTCCCGCGTTTGTACTCATGCGTATCTTTTCACCTTCCGGCGTTGTTGACATGGAGCCGCTCGACTTTATCGCTAAAGACGCAAGGCTTACCGAATAACGATATATACTTTAATGACAAAAGCAAGAATAGGGCCAATACAGAATGGGTGAAATTAGCATGATTCGAAGGCTCTCGCCCGGACGGCTGGTCGCGGCGACCCATAATAAGGGCAAAGTATCCGAGCTGACGGATCTGTTCGCGCCTCTGGGCTTTGAGGTCGTCTCGGCGATTGAACTCGACTTGCCCGAACCGGAAGAAACCGAAGCGACGTTTGCCGGCAATGCAATCCTCAAGGCGCGGGCGGCGGCTGAGGCTACGGGTGCTCCGGCGCTGTCCGACGATTCTGGCCTGTCTGTTACAGCTTTGGGCGGCGCGCCGGGCATTTACTCAGCCCGATGGGCGGGCGAACCGCGCGACTTTGGCAAGGCGATGGAGAAAGTTCAGCGCGAACTCGATGATATTGGCGCCACCGACCGTTCGGCGAAATTTGTCTGCGCGCTGGCCATTGTCTGGCCAGACGGTCATGCGGAGGTGTTTGAGGGCGAAGTCCATGGGGAGCTGACCTGGCCGCCACGTGGAGACAAGGGCTTCGGATACGATCCTGTTTTTGTCGCAGATGGGGAATCGATCACGTTTGGCGAAATGGAGCCCGCTTTGAAACACGCGATGAGTCACCGCGCACGGGCGGTCGAGAAGCTCAAAGCGGCGCTGCTATCGTGACAACGGAATCCGCTCAGTTCGGTCCACAATATGGATTTGGAATCTACATCCACTGGCCGTACTGTGCGAAGATCTGCCCATACTGCGATTTCAATGTGTACGCAGCCAAGGACCGCGACCCGGAACCCTTGTTGAAGGCAATCCGGAAAGATATTGCGATCCATCGTCCGCGCATGCCAGAGCATGGGGCGGCGGACAGTCTTTATCTTGGGGGAGGGACGCCGTCCTTGCTGGCCCCCGACGCCATTGCCGGGCTGGTCACTGCTGCCGGTGACAGTTTCGGCCTGAAACATGATGCTGAAATTACAATTGAAGCC
>Ga0105235_100348_pt1 | contig 16967 bp, 17 predicted proteins | sample Virmet3819_2500_FD_90059 | JGI IMG/M metagenome (GOLD analysis project Ga0105235, IMG submission 90059) | Marine viral communities from the Southern Atlantic ocean transect to study dissolved organic matter and carbon cycling - metaG 3819_2500 | ecosystem: Environmental > Aquatic > Marine >... | reverse complement strand
AAGTTATAAGATATTATGTGATTTATAACCTTGCAATGGTATTTGTTTCTATGGTATTTGGATTTGTTTATACTTCTGGTCACGATCCACAATTAGCCGCTCAAATAGAGCACTTTAACACTAAACAATACATTTTTATGATAGGTGCTTTTGTTATAGCTACTTTAGTTTTTGGAGTTGTAATTTGGTTGTTTTATAAATTACTTTATGGTATTTTATTAAAACGTCTTAACAAGAATTACAACGAACTTAAGAAAATGGAAGTTTAGAGAGAAAACACATTCTTCTTACTTCTAGCTTCGGACTTCTTACTTATGTTAAAAACTCTCGTTGCTTATTAAGCTCTTCTTGAGCAAGTAATTCTTTCTCTGGGATTACTTTTAAAAATGAAGGATGTTGCTCTATAGCGTATTCTATTTTTTCAACAATATCTTGGATACTTTCATTCTCGTAATCAATTTTTAAAGGTTCTTTAATTTCAAAAGTTTGATAAACGTTTTTCTTTTTAATTCTTAGTCCTTTTTTATCAAAACTTCTTCTAAAACCATCAATTACAATTGGTACAACCACAGGTTTGTAGTGTTTTATAATATGAGCTGTTCCTTTTCTAATAGGCTTAAAAGGTGTTGTAGTTCCTTGCGGAAATGTAACAACCCAACCATCATCTAAAGCGCGTTTTATTGCAGAAATATCACTCATTTTTACCTGACGATTAACGTCTTTTCCTTGACTACGCCAAGTACGCTCTATACTTATAGATCCTGTGTAAGCAAAAATCTTTGGTAATAAACCAGATTTCATAGTTTCTTTTGCTGCAACATAATACATGTTTAGCTTAGGATTCCATAAATAACCTACATTTTTAATATTATCTTGTCTGTTTGATAAAGCAGCGTTAAACACATGAAACATGGCAATAACATCTGCAAAATAGGTTTGGTGATTAGATATAAATAAAACGTTTGTATCTGGTAATTGTCTTATAATTTCAGAACCTTCAATTTGTAACTCATTAAAGCCTCTATAGCGTCTGTGTGTTAAAAGACCTAAGATTCTGATTAACCATTTTTTTACAAAAAGTATATGTCCGAAAGGATTTTTTTTAAGTAATCCCATATTGTGTTTAAGTTTTAAGGAGCTACAAATATAACAAATCAAAACACTTATAAAACCTGTTTTAATAAGTCTTTAACTTCGCTAAGCATCATTGCGGTTGCGCCCCAAACCAAATAATTACTTAAATTATAGGCAGGTACCTCAACATCAATCCCATAACTGGTTTTTACTGTTTTTTGGGTTAAGTTACTATCACTTAACAAATCTTTTAAGTAAACTTCTATTAAATCTTCTACTTCTGTTTCTTGTTTGACAAATTTTGGAGTTTGCTCTGCAATACCTAAATAAGGCTGAACTACAAAGTTACTTGGCGGAATATAAACTTGCGTCATTTCTTTGTAAACCTTAATATAATCTGGTTTTACACCTACTTCTTCGTGAGTTTCTCTTAAAGCGGTTTGCATTAAATTTTGGTCAGAATGTTCTACTTTTCCACCAGGAAAACCAACTTGTGCCGAGTGTACACCTTTGTAAGTTTTTCTTAAAATTAAAATAAGTTTAGTTTGTAACTCTAAATCTGGATAAAACAACGCCATTACCGCACTTTGCCTAGCATGTTTCATCTTATCTTTTTGCTGTTGCAAAAGAGCTTCACGATAAGGTGGAGCCATTTTAAACTGAGATGTTTCGGCTGGTAGTGGTATATTTTTTATTTTTGACAATGCTATGGTAAAATCCTTAAAATTCATTTTAAAAATGCGCCTATTTCTTTTTTTTAGTCTTTGTCTTATTTTATTTAATTGTGAAGATAAGCAATCTAAGACTAAAACTAACTATAACAACGCCAAACAAGCTGCAGACACTGTAAAAACAGATACTAAAACGGTTAAAAAAGATTCGATTAAGAAAAAGGAATATCCTTATTTAACTGAAGAAAATGTTATGGACTTTTTCTTAGAATATGAAAAAGAAAACTTAGAGAATAAAGTACGCATTAAAACAAGCATGGGAGATATTGATATTTTATTGTTTGACGAAACCAAGTTTCATCGTGCTAACTTTATTTATCTAGCAAAAATTGGAGCTTTTGATAACACTCAGTTTCATCGTGTAGTTAAAAACTTTATTATTCAAGGTGGAAACACAGATGATATTAGAGTAGCCAGAAAACGACATAAAATAGGTCATTACTTATTACCTACAGATACTAAACGTGGTTTTACACATCATCGAGGTGTAATTTCTATGCCAAGTAGTGATATTGAAAACCCTCATAAATTAGCATCGCCTTATGAGTTTTTTATTACACAGCAAGACGCCTTTCATCTAGATGGTGATTACACTATTTTTGGAAAAGTTGTTAAAGGAATGGATGTTGTTGATAAAATAAACGCTGTAAAAACAGACGAGTCTGATTGGCCTTTTGTTAATGTATATATTAAAACTGTTGAAGTTTTAGAATAAACAATGCTACTAATCTTTATAAAGACTTGGTAAACTTACCTTAAATCTTACAGCTATTAACCTTACTATAATTACTACTAGACCAGAGATTACAAATACAAAGTTTGTAACTACGGGTAACTGGCTTATAGCAAAATAAGTAACACCGCCTAAAATACAAGCTGTTGCGTAGATTTCTTTTCTAAAAATTACTGGTATTTCGTTACATAGAATATCTCTAATTACTCCACCAAAACAAGCACTCATCGTACCTAAAAAAACACAAATTATGGGATGTAAATCTGCTGAAATTCCTTTTTCAATTCCTATTACTGTGTATAATCCAATACCAATTGTATCAAATAAAAACAATGATTTACGCAAGTAATCAATCTTGTGTCTAAAAAGTACGGCAAATACTGTAGATCCAAAAATAAAGTAGGCATAACTCATATCTTTCATCCAACTTACTGGTGTTTCGCCAATCAAAACATCTCTTAATGTTCCGCCACCAACTGCTGTTACAAACGCAATAATTAAAATACCAAATGCGTCCATACGTTTGTTAAGTGCTACAAGTACACCAGAAATTGCAAAAGCAATAGTTCCTAAAATATCTATGATGTAAAACATTGATTGAAATTGTTTTTAAAATTTAATAGTAAGAGATACTTCGACTGCGCTCAGCATAAGCGATTCATACACTTTTTTTTACTAAAAAAGTGGTTCTCAAAGATACTTCGACTGCGCTCAGCATAAGCGATTCACACACTTTTTTTTACTAAAAAAGTGGTTCTCAAAGATACTTCGACTACGCTCAGCATAAGCGATTCACACACTTTTTTTTACTAAAAAAGTGGTTCTCAAAGATACTTCGACTGTGCTCAGCATAAGCGATTCACACACTTTTTTTTTACTAAAAAAGTGGTTCTCTGCTTACATGTTTTGTGTGTAGTAATTATAATCTTTTATAACTGTGGAAATAAATTCCATATCATTACTTTCAACTTGGTGTCTAATTTCCATTACCTCAATTACTTTAGCTCTTAATTTAATTAATGTAGCGTAGTCTTTAGATTTTTTAGCAGCCAAATACGTCTCTTTGATAATACGTACATCATTATCTGACAACTTTATTACTGATGGATAAGTTGGTGTGTAATCTTCTTTAAGTTCTTCTAAAATAGTATGACTAATATTAACTTTATTTTTTAAAGCTATAACACCTGTTCCTGCTGTCATATCTCCTATTCTTTGGTTTTTATTACTAGTAACTACTGCTATTAACCCTATAATACCAGAAAACAAATTCAAATCTACTATTCTAAAAAACCATCTTACAATAAAGTCTGGAAAAGAAGCTTGATAGCCATCTATTTTAACTACTTTAATTTTTATTATTCGTTTTCCTGGTGTTTGTCCATCTAAAAGCGATTCAAAAATTAGAGAATAAAATATAGCTGGCAAATAAAAAAATACAACAACTGCACCTACAGACCACTGGTCCATATCTTTAGCCCAATCTTCAAAATTAAATGCTTTAAACATTAATTGATAAACAACAATAACATAAGCTATTTTTATAATCCAATCTATAAGATATGCGAGCAAACGTTCGCCAACACTAGCTGCGACAAAATTTATATTTACGTTTTGTGTAGTATTTATTGATATATTGACCATAAGCTAAGGTCAAATGTAAGCATTTTTTTAACGCATAAAAGTGGTTTTAATATAAAAAATATGTAGATTTGGTTGCTTTATGAGAGAAGTCGCTTTTATCAAAACCAACAAAGAAAAATGGCTAGAATTTGAACAAGCTATTTTTGGAAAACAACTAAAAAACCCAGACGAATTAGCCTCACTTTACACACAATTGGTTAATGACTTGTCATATGCACAAACGTATTACCCAAAAAGCAAAACAGTTTTATATCTTAATAATTTAGCAGCAAAAGCGTTTCAAAAAATCTATAAAACTAAACGACAAGACACTAATAGATTTGTATATTTTTGGAAGACTGAAGTCCCATTAATAATGTATGAATACAGACGTTACGTGGCTTACGCTTTTTTAGTTTTTTTAAGTTTTGTAGCTATTGGTGCTCTATCTGCAGAGTTTGATGATGCTTTTATCAGATTAGTTCTTGGTGATCATTATGTTAATCTAACCCTAGAAAATATTGAAAAAGGAGATCCTGTTGCTATTTACAAAAGTGGTAGTAATTGGGGAAGCGCTTTTGGTATTACATTAAATAACCTTTATGTTGGCATAACCTCTTTTGTCTTTGGTATTTTTGGAGGTTTAGGCACAGGTTATATTTTAATGGAAAATGGCATTATGCTAGGCTCTTTTCAATATATGTTTGTAAAAGAAGATGTGTTTTGGGAAAGTGTTAGAGGTATCTGGATACATGGCGCTATGGAGATTTTTGCAATTGTTATAGAAGGTGCTGCTGGTTTTATTTTAGGCGCTAGTATTTTGTTTCCTAAAACTTTCTCTAGGATGACATCTTTTAAAAGAGGTGTAAAAGTTGGAGTTAAAATTTTAATAAGCACATTTCCTTTTACTATTGCTGCTGGATTTTTAGAAGGTTATGTTACTAGATATTCTAACATAATGCCAAATTGGCTATCTATTGGTATCATACTTACTACGCTAAGCATAATTTCATTTTACTATTTAATATATCCGTTTATTGTTAACCGAAAAACAAAACTAAACTATGAAGCTTTATCAAAATAGAGACTTTAACTCGTTTTTTCAAGACACATTTACTTTTTTAAAAGAACACGGTAAACACTTCTTTACTTTCTTTTTTACTGTTAGTGGTGCACTTATTATTCTATTAGCTATTGTAAGTTATTATGTAACTAAAACTTATACAGAGTCTTTTATGTATAGTTTTTCTACTTCTGGTAACCCATCTGCGTCAATAGATCAATTTGCTAATGAAAACTTTGGTGCTTTTGTGCTTACCATTATAGGTGTTGTAATTTTATCTATATTATTTTGGATAATTGTGTATGCCTTCACTCCTATTTACTTTAAACTTTTTGAAAAACATAATGGTCCCAATTTTGGTATGAAAGAAATTAAAGATAGCTACAAAGCTAACGCTGGTAAACTTATCATGTTTGTAATTTTAGGCTTTATTTTAGCTATACCTTTGGCTATTATCTTTGGTATAGTTGGTTTTATACTAGCAATAACTATTGTTGGTATACTTGCCCTACCTTTTTTAATAGGTATTTTTAGTAGTCTTTACCACATGACGCTTTTAGAGCAACTAGACAATAAACGTAATTTTTGGGACAGCTTTGGTTATGCATGGCAATTAATTAGAAGTAAATTTTGGCATGCTGTAGGTTGTATTGGTATTTTTTACTTAATGGCTTACGTAGTACAGATGGGTATTGGTTTTATCCAAGGTATTGTACAAGGTGTACAAAGTATAACCGTTATACAAGAACCTGTAACTATAGATGAGATGCCTGTTGGCAGTTTAATTTTAGCTATAGTTATTTCTGTAATTGCATTTATTATTAGTACAACTTTACAAACCATTATACAAGTTAACCAAAGTATTGTGTATTACGGTTTAAAAGAAACTAGCGAAAACGTAAATACTAAAAGTGTTATTGACGAAATAGGATCTGGTGAGTAAATTACTTAAACTACATATTATCCTTTTTTTATTAGCTTTTGGTACTGCTAATGCGCTTCAAAAACACTCGCAAGAAGTCTATGAAGACTATGAGTATTTAGAAGCAATAGATTCTGTAACAACAGATAATGCAAACGTCCTACCAAAACAATTTGATAACTTATCTGAAAAATATACCGGAGACGATTTTATTTACCAACGCAGTAAAGCTAGTTCTGGTTGGTGGACACGTTTTAAAAAAGCGGTTTCAGATTTTCTAAAAAGTCTTTTTAACATTCAAAACGCTGGTCAAGCCTCTAGAGCTACAGATTTAGCTCTAAAAATTGCTGGTGTTATCATTTTCTTATTGGTTATTTATTTCATCTTTAAAGCTATTGTAAATAAAGAAGGGACTTGGGTTTTTGGCAAATCGTCAGACAAAAGTATTATTCCTGTTACTGATGTAGAAAACAACATTCATCACACCAATTTTAAAGCTTTAATAAGCGAAGCCGAAAGTAATAACAATTACAGGCTAGCCATTAGATATTACTATTTGTGGCTTTTAAAAGGCTTATCAGAAAAAGAAATAATAGACTACGATCCAGAAAAAACAAACAGTGATTATCAATACGAAATAAAAACACCTGAAATCTCAGAACAATTTGCCTACACATCCTATTTGTACAATTACATTTGGTATGGCGAATTTAACGTAGATCAAAGTCAATTTGATAAAGCCAAACGTGCTTTTACTAACTTTTTAAACTCGGTAAAAGCATGAACAGAACAATAAAAATTTATATCGGTTTATTGATATTCCTTTTTGGACTAATAGCGTTTATCGAACTTACTCGAGAGCGACCAATAAACTGGAAACCAACCTATAACGAAAGACATAAAATTCCTTTTGGCACCTATATTTTTCATAAAGAATTAGAAGCTATTTTTCCTAATCAAGAGTTTACAGATGTAAGAAAAACACCTTACGAGTTTTTTGATGCGTATTACGATTGGGATGAAGACGAATATACCACAACTGGTAATTTTATACACGTTGCGCAATACTCAGAAATGGATGAAATATCAGCACAAGAGCTTTTAGATTTTGTATCCTATGGTAACACCGTTTTTATGTCTAGCAATTATTTTCCTAACCGATTAAAAGACTCGTTAGGATTTAATACAACTAACCAATATGACTTAAAAGGTAATAGCTATTTCACATTAACTAATCCAAGATTTAAAACAGATAGTATTACCATAGATAGAGGTATTAACAACTTTCATTTTTCAAAACTTGACAAAGATCTTACAACGGTTTTAGGACATCAAACATTTGATAGTATTGCGTTTCCTAACTTTATAAAAGTTAATTATTATCAAGGTTCGTTTTTACTTCATTTACAACCTATTGCGTTTACAAATTATAATTTATTAAAGAAAAACAATAAAAAATATGCCGAAGCTGTTTTAGGCTATCTGCCAGAAGACAATATTTTTTATAACTCGCTAAACAAAGCAAACACAAACGTTAGCGGCTCTAAACTTAGATATATCTTAAGCCAAGATGCACTGCGTTATGCTTGGTATTTAGGCTTGATTAGTTTGGTGTTGTTCTTAATTTTTAACGCAAAACGAAGACAACGCATTGTTAAAGAAATTAAACCGCACGAAAATACAACCGTAGCATTTACAAAAACCATTGGTAATTTATATTACGAAACTAAAGACCACAATAATTTAGTTGAAAAGAAAATAACTTACTTTTTAGAATATTTAAGACGTGTTTACTTTTTAGACACTCAAGTTTTAGACGAACGTTTTACCAAGCTACTGATTCAAAAATCAGGAAAAGACAAAGAACAAATACAACAGTTAGTTAAATCTATAGTACATTTAAAAGCAAAACCACAATGTACAGAAGCAGATTTAATCAATTTAAATAAGCAAATAGAAGATTTTTACACCGCATAAATTATGGAAGAATTTAATAACGAAGACAAAAAAAATCACATTCCGTCAGAAGCTGAAAACACAGAAAATTCAGCACCAACAAATGATGTTACTTCAGATAATGTTACAGCAGAAACAACTGATGAAAATGTAAATTTTACTAACCGTATTGACCTAACCGAGCTGCAACAAGGTGTTGCGCAAATAAAGTCAGAAATTAGTAAAGTTATTGTAGGTCAAAAAGGAATGATTGATATGCTAATTGCTGCTATTTTAGCCAACGGTCATGCCTTGATAGAAGGTGTTCCTGGTGTTGCAAAAACAATATCGGCACGTTTATTAGCCAAATCTTTAGCAATAGATTTTAGTCGTATACAATTTACGCCCGATTTAATGCCGAGTGATATTTTAGGAACTTCGGTTTTTGATATGAAAAAATCTGAATTTGAATTTAAACAAGGTCCTATTTTTTCTAACATGGTTTTAATTGACGAGATTAACCGTGCACCAGCAAAAACACAAGCTGCTTTGTTTGAAGTAATGGAAGAGCGCCAAATAACTATAGACGGTAATAAATATCAAATGAATTTACCTTTTATTGTTTTAGCTACTCAAAACCCTGTAGAGCAAGAAGGGACGTATCGTTTACCAGAAGCACAATTAGACCGTTTTCTTTTCAAAATAGATATTGATTACCCTAATCTAGAAGAAGAAATAGAAATCTTAAATCGAGAACACGACTTAAAAGGGAATAAAAAAATTAATCAAATCACAACTTATTTAAGTCAAGAAAAAATTAAAGAGTTTCAAGATTTAGTCAATCAGATTATTGTAGAAAGTCATTTGATAAAATACATCGCAGATATTATAGTAAACACACGTAACAATCCATTTTTATATTTAGGCGCATCACCAAGAGCATCTATAGCTATTCTAAAATCTAGTAAAGCTTTTGCAGCGATGAATGGACGCGATTTTGTAACGCCAGAAGACATTAAACAAGCAGCAATACCTGTATTACAACATCGTGTTATTGTTACGCCAGAACGCGAAATGGAAGGTGTAACAAGCAAACAAATTATAAAGCAAATTATAGAAGCTGTAGAAATACCGAGGTAATTTCAGTTTTCAGTTAACAGTAAGCAGTCTTTCAACTTTAATCTTTTGAACTAATCAAGTGAAACTCATAAAACCATTTTACATACAAAACCGTTTTTTCTATGCATGCATTGCCATTATGATATTGTATGTGGTTAGCTTTTTGTTTCCAAGATTACTAAATATTGTTTCGTTTTTGCTTTTAGGTTTAATCGCATTAACATTATTAGATACGTTGCTATTATTTTCAGCTAAAAAAGGGATTTTAGCCTCAAGAATTTTACCCGAAAAACTTTCAAACGGAGATCAAAATCCAATTCAACTTGAGATTGAAAACTTTTATACATTTCCTATATACACAAATATCATTGACGAAATTCCTGAACAATTTCAAGTAAGAGATTTTAATATTGAAAGAAAGCTAAACGCAACATCTTCATCTAAATTAGAATACCAATTACGTCCAGTAGAACGTGGCGAATATCACTTTGGAAAACTAAATATATACGCAAAATCAGTGTTTGGCTTAGTCGCAAGACGTTTTACTTTTAACGATAATGCAATGGTACCTAACTACCCAAGTTTTATTCAATTAAAAAAATACGACTTGATGGCTTTCAGTAATAATTTGCTACAATACGGTATCAAAAAAGTGCGTAGACTTGGTCACACAATGGAGTTTGAACAAATTAAAGACTACGTTTTAGGTGACGATTTGCGTACCATTAACTGGAAAGCTACTGCAAAACGAAATGCGTTAATGGTTAATCAATTTCAAGATGAAAAATCGCAACCAGTCTACTCGGTTATAGACAAAGGTCGTGTTATGAAAATGCCTTTTAACCAGTTAACCCTTCTAGATTACGCCATAAATGCATCTTTAGTAATTAGTAATGTAGCATTAAAAAAGCAAGACAAAGCAGGTATTTTTACCTTTTCTAAACGTGTTGAAAATCGTGTAGTTGCTGAAAGAAGAACATCTCAAATGAATTTAATTCTTGAAGGCTTATACAACGTTAATACCGATTTTTTTGAAAGTGACTTTGGCAGATTATATGCAGATATAAAAAGAAATATTACACACAGAAGTTTAATATTACTCTATACAAACTTCGAAACATTAGACAGTTTACATAGACAATTACCCTATTTAAAAGGTATTGCAAAAAACCATTTACTAGTTGTTATTTTCTTTGAAAACACAGAGCTAGATAAATTTATCAAAGCACCTGCCGAAACGATACAGCAAACTTATGATAAGGTAATTGCAGAAAAATTTGCTTTTGAAAAACGTCTAATCGTTAACGAACTTAAAAAGTATGGTATTTACTCTATTTTAACTACTCCAGAAAACCTTACATTAGATACTATTAATAAGTATTTAGAAATTAAAGCACGTGGTTTATTGTAAGCTAATCGCCAAACTTTACCTGTTATCTATTTATTTTTAATATTCTGTTTTTTTAGTTTATATTGGCTTTGCTATTAATCAATTTACTAAAAACATGAAACACTTAGTTTTATTACTAACTGTAATTCTTTCCCTATCCTTTACATTAACAACTTTTGCTCAAGATCATTATTCTCCTTGGACAGCAAGCTTAAGTACAAACGCAGTAAATAATCCTGTTAGAAAATTACCTGGCGAAGAAGGAAAATTTCAAACATGGAATATGGATCCTGCAGGTTTTAAATTAGCTTTAGCTAGACATTTAAAGAATAAAATATCTTTTGAAGCACTTGTATCCCTTAATAGCATAAAACAAGAACATACCAACAGAGACGAAAAATTTCCTTACATCTCTATTGACGGTATGTTTAAATACAAACTAATCAATAATATTACTTTTAATCCATACGTAAGTCTTGGTGGCGGATATACTTGGTTAGACGAAATTGGCGCAGGAACAGTAAACGGAGCTGTAGGTATAGATTTTTGGTTGACATACAATTTTGGCTTTACAGCACAAAGTGCCTACAAGCATGCTTTTGAAGATTATGGTTTAAGTCATTATCAACATTCTGCAGGAATAATTTTCAAATTTGGAGGAGCAGACAATGATAATGATGGTATTTTTAATCAAGAGGACGAATGCCCTGACACATTTGGATTAGCAAAATTTAATGGATGTCCCGACACCGATAAAGATGGAATACCTGATAAAGAAGACAACTGTCCAGAAACACCAGGAACCAATAACGGTTGTCCTGACCAAGATAACGATGGTGTTGCAGACCTTTATGATAGGTGTCCTACAATAGCAGGAGATATTAGCAACAAAGGTTGTCCATTACCAGATTATGATAAAGATGGTGTACCAGATAAATATGATAAATGTCCTAAACTACAAGGAACAGAAAACGGTTGTCCTAAAAAGGAGATAAAAAATGCTTACAGTAAAGAAGAACTTAAAAACCTAAAACCTATTGTAATTTATTTTGAATTAAGTAAAGCAGAAATTAGACCTTCAGAAATTAAAAAACTTGAGAATATTGCTCAACTTATATCAAAAGGAAAATTTAAAAAATATTTAATTTCTGGACATACAGATAATACAGCAACAGAAGAAACCAATCTTAAACTATCTTTTGAAAGAGCTAATACAGTAAAAAATTACTTATTAAATAAAGGTATTAACGCAGAAAGTTTAATAGTTAAAGGTTTTGGAGAACAATATCCTGTAGACACAAGTAATACAGAAGAAGGTAGAGTAAAAAATAGACGTGTAGAGGTAATTCCTGTAGAATAAACAATTCATCATAAAAAATCTACAGTTCGGTGACTTAGTTTGTGAAAGCCTCATGTTTTGTTAGACATTTGAACTATCAAAAAACAACAAAACCGATTAATTATGAAAACTATTTACACACTTTTAATAGCTTTAATATTTACTTTAAATGTAAATGCTCAAACAGAAACAAAAGTAACTTCTAATGGTCAAAATATTACTGTTACCATACAAAACATTAAAAATGATAAAGGTAGTGTTATTTTGGGTCTACATACCGAAGACACTTTTATGAAAGGTCCTGGTATAAAAAACTTAAAGTCTAAAATAGAAAACGGACAAATAACCGTTACTTTTAAAAATGTTGAAGTTGGCACATACGCCATTATGGTTATGCATGACGAAAATGATAATAATCGTATGGATTTTGAAAATGGTATGCCATTAGAAAGTTACGGTATGTCTAACAATCCAATGTCTTATGGTCCGCCTCAATACCAAGATGCAAAATTTGAAGTAAACGATAAAGATTTAAGCTTTAATATTAGATTTTAATCAATAAACCAACCAACTCAATCAATCAAAAAACTAAAAAAGCGCTCTAAGTAGAGCGCTTTTTTTTGTGGGGAGAGCAGGATTCGAACCTGCGAAGACATAGTCAGCAGATTTACAGTCTGCCCTCGTTGGCCGCTTGAGTATCTCCCCAAAACCGTCGGCAAATATATTTAAGTTATTATTCTAAACAAAGTAAAATTTTAACCTTTTTTGTATTTATTTCAAATTAATTTGATTTTTAAGTAGTTACAAAAAAGCCTCAAGAAAGAATTGAGGCTTTTTTTAAGAACATCAAATCAATTAAAATGAATAAGTTAATACTCCTGCAAAACTTCTTGGATCTGTTTGGTTAATAAATCTCGTTCTGTATGCATTATAACCTATTTCGTCAAACACATTGTTCAATAAAACTCTAAAGTTCCAATGTTGATCAAACTTGTATGCTACTTGAGCATTTACTAGTGTATAAGAGTCTACATTAAATGGTTTTTGGTTTGGTACAATACCTTCATGCGTTACAGCTCCTGCGCTCCAATCATTAATTGGTCTTTCTCCTGTATAATATACTCCTGCTCCAACAGATAATCCTTCCAACTGTCGTTTAAAGCTATAGTTAGCATAAGCATTAAATGTATGCTTTGGTGTGTTTAGCGGTGAAGAACCGTAAACAAAAGATGTATGTTCTTTATACTGCGCATCTATGTAAGAGTAACCTGTAATCACTTCTAAATTTTCTAAAATACGACCACTTAATTCAACCTCAACACCTTGTCTTTGGTCATTTCCTCCTTTTTGGTAGTAACCAGTTGCAACCCAGTTTTCATCATACACAGGAAGGTTAATATCTCTGTTATTAATTTTGAAATATGTTAAATTAAAACGTAGTCTATTGTTTAACCAGTTGGTTTTAATACCTGTTTCAAATTGATCAAATCTTTCGTTACCAAGTTCATTTCCGTTAGCATCTAAACGAGTTGCTGTTCTTGGGTAAGAACTGTTTGTATAAGAAGCAAATAAGTTAACATTTTTAAATGGTGACACTATAATTCCTCCTAGTGGATTAAAAGCATCACTTTCTGTTGTTTCTGTTTCAGTAATTGTTTGTGTTTTACTATAACGTACTCCTAAAAATGTTTTTAACCATTTATTAAATGTAATAACATCTTGTGCTACAAATCCGATTGCTTTAGATTTTGCACCACCAATATTTACTGCAGAAAAACTTAAGTTATCAGGCAAAGTATGTGTGTTTGCTGTAAAAACATCTATGGTATCTATTGCAGAAACACGTTGAGATGTTGTGCTAAAATTAGAGGTACGATAATCAAATCCTACTTGAAAACTGTGTTTTAATTTACCTGTTTCAAGCTCATCTCCTATTAAATCAAACTGTAATACGCTATTATCATCACTTCTTGTAGATACTGAATAGCCTCTTACCCTTTGATTGTAAATAGGATTTCCGTTAATGTCTTCTATTACGTTTCCTAAGCTAGTTCCTTTATCATCTAAATCCAAACTAGATTTATAAAAAGCTCCTTTTAAGCTTAATTTATCGGTTAATTTTCTGTCCAAACGAATGGCATAAGTAGCATTTGTTGTTAATGACTTATCGTTTTCATATCCTAAAAACTGACTATCAGGTAGATCATAGATAGCGTTTACATCATTTTCACCAAGATTAACTGTCCCAACATCTGGCGTACGGCTATCTTCAAAATAATCCATTTCAAAAGTTAACGTAGTTTTATCATCTGCTTTCCACTCAAAAGATGGGTTGATATAAAAACGGTCACTAGATACATTGTCTCTAAAGCTATCTGCACGCTCTAAAGCACCGTTAATTCTAAATGCTGTATTCTCAGATTTAGTTAATGGACCATACACATCAAAAGTAGTACGTGCTTGACCAAAACTACCTGCTCGTAATGAAGCATTACCACCAAAAGTATACTTAGGTGTTTTTGTAACTAAATTGATAACACCACCAGGACTACCTAAGTCTGTAGCAACACCTTGCGTAATAGATGCAGCTCCTTTTAATACTTGTATATTATCTACACCTTGCATGTCTGTTAATACTCCTACACCTCTAAAATCTGAATGTACTCTAACTCCATTTTTTAAGATAGGAATACCTCTAAACCCACGTGAAGACATACTTTCTCTCTTATTACCATAGGTTGCAAATGTATATACACCTGGTACATTTTTAGTGGCTTCAGAAATGGTTAAATTACCTTGTTGCATGATCAACTTATCTGAAATAATAGAAATACTCTGTATTTGCTCATAAGGTGCTAATGGTAATCTAGTCAACGCTTCAATTTTATCAGGATGCTCAAAACGACTTCCAAAAACTTCAACTTCTTCTAAATCTGTATCTCCTTTTAGTTGAAAGTTAACTGTCAAGTTTTGATTAGCTTCTAAGTTTACTGTTTTAGTTTGGGCTACAAAACCTACGTAAGATACTTTTATACTATACGTTCCTTTTGACAGATTTTCTAATGAATAATATCCTTCTTGATTTGCAGATGTTCCTTTAGATGTACCTTCTATAATAACATTTGCAAAAGGGATTATCTCATTAGTTTGACTAATAACTTGACCTTCAATTTTTGATTGTGCAAATGCAAATTGCACACTTAATATTAATAATAGACTTATATTTTTTAACATAACTTATTTAGATTATTTTTAAATAATGCCGCAAATATATGTCTGAAAACAAACAAAACAAACTTTATTTAGACTAAATATAAATAATATTTATAATGATTTGAAAGTCAACAATCTAATTTATGTAAAAGTTTAAGCTATAAATTATGTAACTTAGTCCTAAATAATAATAAAATGAAAAAAGTATGTTCAGTTGAAGAATATATAGAAAATCACTCAGAATTTTCTACTCAATTAAATAGCTTAAGGCAACTTTTAATTACTACTGAATTAGAAGAAACTATAAAATGGAATGCTCCAACCTACTCTATTAAAGGAAAAAATGTAGTTGGATTAGGAGCTTTTAAAAATCATTACTGTTTATGGTTTTTTAATGGTGTGTTTTTAAAGGATGAAGCTAATGTGTTAGTTAATGCGCAAGAAGGAAAAACTAAAGCATTGAGACAAATGCGGTTTGAAGTGGATGATACAGTAAACTCTAATTTAGTTTTATCTTATGTAAAAGAGGCTATACAAAATCAAAAATTAGGTAAAGAGATTAAAGCTACAAGAACTAAAAAAGCAGATATTACTATTCCTACGGAATTAGAATTTGCTTTTAAAGAAGATAATAATCTTAAAAATGCTTTTGAAAAACTAAGTCCTTCTAAACAAAAGGAGTATTGTAATTATATAAGTGAAGCTAAACGAGAATCAACAAAAGTGAGTCGGTTAGAAAAAATAACGCCTATGATTATGCAGTTAAAGGGCTTACATGATAAATATAAAAATTGTTAATTTAGATCATGCTTTAGTTATATGATATCTCACAATCTTTTGAAATAATATATAATAAAAAAAGGCAACCAAGTTGGTTGCCTTTTTTTTTAAAATATGTTGCAATAATTACTTTTTTTCTACTGATGGTTTGTTTAATGTTTTACTCATTTCCATAGAAATTGCAGAACGATCAAACTTTAATTTACCAGACATAGTCTCTATAATACAGCTGTTATCTTTTTCGTTAAGATCTACAACTTTACCATGCAGACCACTTTTTGTAATTACTTTATCACCTCGTTTTAATTCTGCAGCAAACTTTTTTTCTTGTTTAGCACGTTTCATTTGTGGTGCTATCATAAAAAAATATACTACAGCAAACATTAAAATTATTGGTAAAAAACTTCCTATTTCTCCCATAATTATTGTGCCATAGGTAAGTTAGCTTTTTGTGCAGCATTTGGATCTGGCTTCACAAAAGCAGAGATTTTTACAGTTTCTCTTCCTGTTTTGGTATTTGCAGTAACTGTTACTACTTTAGTTACTTTGTTTGTTCCTTTACCGTTAAATTTAACTGTAAACTTTCCTGACTCGCCTGGTGCTAATGGCTCTCTTGACCAATCTTTAGGGATAGTACATCCACAAGAACTTTTTACATCTGTAATTACTAATGGTGCTTCTCCTACATTTTTGTAAGTAAACACAGTTTCTACAGGTGTACCAGAAGCTATTTCGCCAAAGTCATGCTCTGTTTTATTAAATTCCATTACAGGGAAAACGTTTGCTTTTGCATCTCTTTCTGCAGCAGCAGCTACATTTTCTGCATCAATTTTTTTTGTTGCATCTTCCTTACATGATGTAAATCCTACTAAGCAAATTGCACTTAATACAATTAGTACTTTTTTCATAATATAATTTTTAATAGTTATTTATTGCCAAATTGGCTAAAAGGTTAAAATTTTAGAATGGTAAAAATAAGAATATTTTTTTACTACATCAATCCTCTACCTACTTTATTTAGTTTTCCTTCGTTTTGGTATTCTTT
>Ga0105235_100345_pt1 | contig 17058 bp, 14 predicted proteins | sample Virmet3819_2500_FD_90059 | JGI IMG/M metagenome (GOLD analysis project Ga0105235, IMG submission 90059) | Marine viral communities from the Southern Atlantic ocean transect to study dissolved organic matter and carbon cycling - metaG 3819_2500 | ecosystem: Environmental > Aquatic > Marine >... | reverse complement strand
GTGGGAAAAAAGATCTGTTTAATGCGCTTATCGGCCATAGGTGATGTGTGTCATGCCGTCGCCATGGTCACTCGAATTCAAACACAGTGGCGCGATGCTGAAATTACATGGGTTATTGGAAAAGTGGAGTATCAGCTGGTTAAGCTGATGCCAAATATACGGTTTATTATTTTCGATAAATCACAGGGAAAAGCTGCCGTTGAATCGTTAAAGGCTGCCGTGGTAAATGAGACCTTTGATGCGCTTTTGATGATGCAGGTGGCCTTGCGCGCCAATATGGCATCGCGAGTGATTAACGCAAAACAGCGCATTGGATTTGACTGGGCCCGAAGTAAAGAATTGCACTGGTTGTTTGCCAATAAGCGTATTGCCGCAACAAAACACGCTCACGTTCTTAAAGGTTTCATGGACTTTGCCGATGCATTAGGCGTGCCTGCGTCAGATTCATTGACGTGGAATATACCTGTAAGTGCAGAAGACGAAGCGTGGGGGGCTGAGCAGGCCAATGTACTTGGGAAATATGTGGTTATTTCTCCTGCCGCCAGCAAGGCTGAAAGAAATTGGTTACCACAGCGATACGCAAGTATCGCTGACTATATCCAACAGGCGGGAGTCAGCGTGATACTATGTGGCGGTCCAGGAAAATTAGATCGGCAAACCGCCGATGAAATTAAAGCTAACGTAAAATATCCGCTAAAAGACTTTACTGGGCAAACGTCATTGCATCAACTCCTGATGCTGTTAAAGCATGCCCACCTTGTTATCGCTCCTGATACAGGACCTGCCCACATGGCGACGACCGTTGGTACGCCAGTAATAGGGCTTTATGCGCACTCTAATCCACGACGTACAGGACCTTATCTGGACCTCGATAAGGTAGTGTCGGTATACGACGAGTGTATCGAAGCGCAAAAAGGGAAGTCGTGGGAAAATCTTCCGTGGGGAGCGCGTGCTAAAGGCAGTGCATTAATGGAAAAAATTTCAGTAGAGATGGTGAAGAAGAAAGTTGAACCATTTATCCGGTGATTTACTTTGTTGTAAGGTAAAACAATCAGCTATTATCTACACTTAGCTTTGCAAAGTGTACCTCCGACATAACAGGGAGTCGTTACTGAATGAAAAAGCCAGCGTTGCGATGGCTCACTCACTTGCTTGCTTTAAAGAAGCTTAAACTTGTGCTGCTCATAATAGCAGGGCTGGGTTTAGGTGTGCCTAAAGCTTATGCATCAGAGCTTAACGTTATGGTTAACGAAAGTGTGATGATAGCAAAGCTAAGCCGTTCTGAGCTTCGCCAAATTTTTACGGGGCAGCGTCAATATTGGGACGACGGCACTAAAATTACCGTATTCGTACTTCAAGACAGAGACGAGCTGCATAAACAGTTTTGTCGCGACATACTTCAAATGTTTCCCTATCAATTGTCTCGCTTGTGGGACCAAATCACCTATTCAGGTCAGGGAGTTACCCCTGTGAGAGTGATCTCGTATCAAGCGTTAATTGACGCATTAGAAAATACCCCTGGCGCTATTGGCTATGTCGAGCGCACTGATATTGTGAAGCTAAGACGGGTAGAGGTTAATTTATAATGAAAAAATGGTCTGTGTTCGCGTTATGGTTCGCCAGCTTCAATACCTTTGCCTCGTCCTCCGACTTTTCTTGGCATGGTTATATTTCCCAAGGTGTTACCCAGTCAAAAGACAGCAGTTTTATCACCGATAATGACGATGTCACAGGGGAGCTTACTGAGATTGGACTCAATGGCTACTATCAGCTGGCTGAGAATATCTCTATTGCTGGACAAATTAACTACCTAGATGGTGGCAATCGCTTTGAGCAAGGGGCTCGTCTCGATTACTTGTTTGTTGATTGGAAACTGCCAAACTTGCCCGGCGGGTGGCGTGGCCAAATCCATGCAGGTCGCTTTAAAAATAGGCATTGGCTGTACTCGGTAACGCGAGACGTACCACAGACACGCTATACTTCTGTACTTCCTCAATCGGTCTACTTCGATGGTTTTCGAGATGTCGCCCTTGGCAGTAACGGTATCCAGACAAGCTTTTCCCACTTTGGAGAAAATAACATCTGGGAACTGAACTGGAGCTATGGACGGTCGAATATCAATGACTCGCAACGAGACTTTTTGCTAGGTGATGAGGCTAGGGGAAAAATAAAACAGGATTTCGTTCATCAAGCTAGCGTGTTTTGGCAACCGTCATCAATGACATGGAAGCTAGGTGCAAGCTGGTTGAATTCAGATTTTCGATATATGCCTTCTGAAGACGACAACCGGCTAGCAGGTGGGGCAAACATTGAACGAATCATGCTGTCAGGACAATACTTTGCCGAAAGTTGGGAAATCTCTGCTGAACTAATAAGGGAAGCGCAAGACAGCCAGGGCCTATTCTCTCCTAACTTTGTTTCAAAACGCACAGGTGAAGGCGGTTTCTTCCAATTTAGGTATTTATTTAACAACGACGTAAGCGGGCTTATTGGCTATGATACATACGTTAATGACACGTCAGACAGAAACGGAAAACAATTAGAGGCGATGTCAGGTGGGTTAATACCGGCTTATTTTGGCTATCAGGATACTTATACATTAGGCTTGCGTTGGGATATTGCGCCGAAATGGCGACTACAAGGGGAATATCATTGGGTTGAGGGAGCGACACGTGTGGTAAGTTTGTTGAATATGGACGTTGCATCCCATGCTGACAAACATTGGGAAATGTGGTCTTTGCAACTGATGTATTGGTTTTAAGGGATAAAATGAAGGTTCAGGTATCTTTTACTACCAAAACCATCCTCATCTTGCTGGCAATGGTTTTAACCGTTGCTATCGTTATATCGGCTGTTTTGATCCAAGAATCTGATGCTCGAGTGCTACTTCAGCAGCGCGAGAGTCAAATAGCCAACCATCGTCGCGTCCAGCTTTTTGAAGACATACTTCACGGACGTATGGTCACCCTCATCGACCTCATTAGCCGAAAAAATGATGTCTATACAACTAGCGTAGATGAACTACAAAAGTCGTTAAGTAATCTCAATGAATATCTCACTTTAACGTACCAAGTTGAGTCGCTGTTGTTGTTCGACGAAAACGGCGTGGTAGGGAGTCCTGGCCGTGCTGTTGATACTAAAATTAAAAACCTCGTAGATACCACTCGAGCCACCTTTGAAAGTCGCTCGCTATTGACGTGTGACAATGTGTGTACTCACCACATTTCAATTCCGGTTATGGCTGATAGTGATGTTATTCCTATCGTTGTTGTATCAACATCCATGCGTGAATTACTCTATTTATTCAGCCGCGCAACGGATGTGCACAAAGTGGCCATCGTTCAAGCAAGAGAAACACAGAATAAATCGGTAGCCCTTACCATAGCTAGCCAAGTCTCCGCAGCAAACCGTCAGTATCTGCAGTCGCTTTTCAACGCTTTGCCACCGGCGTGGCGTATTGATGATTTGGTGATAAAAGGGCTCAACACAGAGCTTGAAAACAAACAGCTGCTAGTGAGTTTGTTGCCGTTTGAACATGCGACGGGCGACCGGCCTTATTTGCTGATAGTACAAGATGTATCTGCCACCGTGCGTCAAAATGAGCAGTATCAATATGTGGTTATTTCAAGTGCGACCGCGCTTTTCTTAGTTTTTTCATCGCTCCTTTATCTGTTCTTAAATCAATATCGCACTCGGCTTTTAGGTATAAGCGAGCGGTTACCCATGTTAGCTGAGCACAAATTCAGTGAATTTTACACCAGTGCGGCAAAGCGCAGAACGTCTCCTATTTTCAAACTGACTGATGAGCTAGATGTTGTAGAAGAGGCGGCCAACGACCTAGCCCGTCAACTCGAAAGCTTTGACGGTCAAATGGCCATCAATACAGCGAAACTAGAAAAAATGGCTATGTTCGATGTGCTTACAGGCTTACCTAATAGAAATATGCTGACCTTTCAAATAGAGAAGCAGCTGGCGGGTTCTATCCGAGACGAACGGTTAGTGGCGCTTATGTTTATGGACTTGGATGACTTCAAAAAAGTGAATGATAGTCATGGTCATGATGTGGGCGATAAGTTATTAAAAGCTGCTGCAATGCGCATTTCTCGCCCCATTAGAGAATCTGATATCGCTTCACGATTTGGCGGCGATGAGTTCGTTATTTTGTTATCGAATATTGAAAGCAAGAAGCACATTGATAAGGTTGCGCAAAAAATTATCGACGAGTTCAAAGAGCCGATAATGGTTGATGGTGTGACGTTTTATGTCTCTATCAGCATTGGTATTGCCATAACCAGTCATGCACGAGCCACACCTGTTGAGCTCTTACGCCACGCTGATATTGCTATGTATGAAGCCAAAGCCAAAAAAGGCGCAGCGTTTAGAGTTTATGATGCCACCATGAACCTAAAAGTCATGCAAAAGGTGGAATTAGAGTCTGAGGCGAGAGAAGCACTTAGAGACAACCAGTTCAGCCTGGCGCTTCAGCCTCAAATAGAAATGCATACTGGTAAGTTAGTTGGGTTTGAAGCGTTACTGCGTTGGTGCCATCCAACCAAAGGTCAAATCTCACCGGCGGAGTTTATTCCGTTGCTTGAGAGTACCTCGTTTATGCTTGAATTAGATTACTGGGTTATAGCACGTTCAACCCATTTAATTCGCGAGTTTAAAAACAATGGATATGCGGATATCAAGATTGCAATTAACTTGTCGGCAGGCCAATTTCTTGATCCCACGCTGCCTGAATTTTTGCAGCAGCAGATTATCAAAAACGACATTGCTCCAAACCAAGTGTGTTTAGAGTTGACTGAAACCGTGCTCGTTTCTGACATCAAGCGTGCAACCAGTATTATGAAAACCATTCAAGACATGGGATGTATGCTTGCCATCGATGATTTTGGCACCGGCTATTCATCGCTAAGCTATTTAAAATCGTTGCCCGCAGACTATATTAAGATAGACCGTTCATTTGTCGCCAACATAGCCAGTAGCGCCGACGATAGAAATATTGTGCACTCCACTATATCTATGGTGCGTAACATGGGCATGCAGGTTGTTGCAGAGGGTATAGAAACCAGTGAACAGTATGAACTGCTGTGTCGCTTTGACTGCGATATTGGGCAAGGTTACCTCATTAGTAAGCCGGTATCAGAAACAGATATCTGGACCGTGCTGGACAGCAAAGTAGAGTACAACCTTTGGAAAGACTTCGCGTAGCAATGCGTTAGCAGATGTCTGTACATTCAAGTGTGTTGAATAATTTACAAACTTAGTCGACAAACCCATTAAATACAACGCATGGGTGTATACCCTTCAACCTGCTTTCATTACACTACAGGTTTTTATATACCTACACTCGGAGAATGGCATGTCTGCGGCATTTATCTCTCATTTGCAATCGCAAATTGAAGCCACGAAAGAAGATGGTTTGTACAAGAAAGAGCGTGTTATCACGTCGCAACAACAAGCGGATATCGGTGTTGCTGGTGGCGAGCACGTTATTAACTTCTGTGCAAACAATTACCTTGGTTTAGCAAACAATGAAAGCTTGATAGAAGCGGCTAAAAACGGCCTTGATAGCCATGGATTCGGTGTAGCTTCCGTACGTTTCATTTGCGGTACTCAAGACATTCACAAAGAACTTGAAGCCTCCATTAGTGACTTCTTAGGCACCGAAGATACAATTCTTTACCCTTCGTGTTTCGACGCAAACGGCGGTTTGTTTGAAACCCTGCTTGGTCCTGAAGACGCCATTATTTCTGATGCGTTAAACCATGCCAGTATTATTGACGGCGTGCGGTTGTCTAAAGCGAAGCGTTATCGATATGCCAATAATGACATGGCGGCGCTAGAAGAACAGCTTAAGCAAGCGAATGCTGATGGCGCGCGCTTTAAGATAATTGCCACAGACGGTGTGTTCTCAATGGACGGTGTAATTGCCGACCTTGCCTCAATATGTGACCTAGCTGACAAATACGATGCCATGGTAATGGTTGATGACTGTCACGCCACAGGTTTTCTTGGTGAAAATGGTAAAGGAAGCCACGAATACTGTGGCGTAATGGGCCGTGTAGACATTATCACTGGTACTCTTGGCAAAGCGCTAGGCGGAGCGTCGGGCGGTTACACGTCGGGCAAGAAAGAAGTGGTTGAATGGTTACGCCAGCGCTCTCGTCCTTACCTTTTCTCTAACTCTGTTGCGCCACCTATCGTCTCTGCATCACTTAAAGTGTTTGAAATGATGAAAGACGGCGATGAGCTTCGCGCTAATCTATGGCGCAATGCCAACCATTTCCGTAACCGTATGGAAGAAGCGGGCTTTACGCTTGCAGGTAAAGATCACGCGATAATCCCAGTTATGCTAGGCGATGCGCGTTTAGCAAGCGAAATGGCAGACAAGCTGCTTGAAAAAGGCATTTACGTTATTGGTTTCTCATACCCGGTGGTGCCGAAGGGACAAGCCCGAATTCGTACCCAAATGTCAGCAGGCCACAGCTTAGAACACGTTGATAAAGCTATTGATGCGTTTATCGAGGTTGGTCGTGAAATGGGAGTGATTTCATGAAGTCGCTAGTTAAAGCGAAAGCAGAAAAAGGCATTTGGCTTCAAGACACGCTAAAGCCTGAGGTAGGTCATAACGACCTGCTGATTAAAATTCGCAAAACCGCTATTTGCGGTACCGACATGCATATATACAACTGGGACGAGTGGTCGCAAAATACAATTCCAGTGCCAATGGTAGTGGGTCACGAGTATGTAGGCGAAGTGGTCGGCATGGGCCAAGAAGTAAAAGGTTTTAACGTTGGCGATCGCGTATCTGGTGAAGGTCACATTACATGTGGTCACTGCCGTAACTGTCGTGCTGGGCGTGTGCATTTATGCCGTAACACTGAAGGTGTGGGCGTGAATCGTCCAGGTGCTTTTGCCGAATATTTGGTAATTCCTGCGTTCAACGCATTTAAAATACCAGACAATATCAGTGATGATCTCGCGTCTATTTTTGACCCATTTGGAAATGCAGTCCACACTGCATTAAGCTTTGATTTAGTGGGTGAAGACGTACTTATTACTGGTGCTGGCCCAATTGGTATAATGGCAGCGGCAGTGGCAAAGCACGTTGGCGCACGTCACGTTGTTGTCACCGATATCAATCCATACCGTCTTGAACTTGCTAAGAAGATGGGCGCGACCCGCGCTGTTGACGTCAGCAAAGAAGATTTAAAAGACGTGATGAACGATCTGGGTATGACAGAAGGCTTTGACGTAGGTCTTGAAATGTCAGGTGTGCCTGTTGCGTTCAGAGACATGCTTAACAAAATGAACCACGGTGGCAAAATAGCGATGCTAGGTATTCCGCCACAGGACGTGGCTATTGACTGGAATCAGGTTATCTTTAAAGGCTTAGTGATAAAGGGTATCTACGGTCGAGAAATGTTTGAAACCTGGTACAAGATGGCAAGCCTGCTGCAAAGTGGATTAGATTTATCACCCATTATCACTCATACCTTTTCTATTGATGACTTTCAGAAAGGGTTTGATACCATGGGGTCAGGACAATCAGGTAAAGTTATTCTGGACTGGCAATAATGACAACATTTACACACATTAGCGTAGACGATGTGGCAAATTTTCAAGGCGACGTTGCCATTGTGGACATACGCGATCCTCAATCATTTGCTAATGGGCATATGCCGAATGCTTCGCCGTTAAACAACGACAACTTTGCTGCGTTTATCGAGCAGACGCCTAAAGACAAGCCTGTGGTGGTTGTTTGCTATCACGGTGTAAGTAGTCAACAGGCTGCGCAGGTAATAGCTCAGCAGGGCTTTGAAACCGTCTATAGTATGGATGGTGGGTTTGAAGCCTGGCGATTGGCTAACCCGGTAGAAACGGCCTAATCATTTAACAAAGGTGCACAATGTGCACCTTTGTTTTATGCTTTTCACACGTAATACATTCCAGTATAAAGGTGTTATGTATCACACCTTCATTCAACGCAATATCGCGTTAATTCATTTCATGCTTCAGGGTAATAAGTAGCTTATGGGCCATCCTTTAATTGCGTTTAACCAACAAAGTCCCGCGCACCTTCTGGCTAACTACCTAACCAGCCAGAGTATCTCGGCAACGGTAATGCAAAGTGATAAAGAGTTTGTTGTTGTACTTGATGATCATGCACATGTCGATCGCGCAAAAGTTATTGCAGAAGACTTTTTGACAAACCCAACAAATCCTAAATATCAGCAAGCAGCCTGGGACAGTGGTAAAAATGTTCAGTTAGCCCCTTCTGGTAGCGGCTTCTCAGTGAAAAACATCATTAACGATGCAATAAAAGCTCCTTTTACCTCAGTCGTGTTTCTTCTTTGTGTTGCGGTTTATACGTTGTCGTTATTAGGGCTATTTGCGCCTATTGCGCAACACCTGCTCATGCAGCCATTCTCAGTCTTATCGGAAAATCATGAGTGGTGGCGACTGCTGGGACCAGCGTTTATTCACTTCTCAGCATTACACATTATATTTAACCTGCTTTGGTGGGGCATGCTAGGTGCCAAGATAGAACGTACGCTTGGGGTGAGTATGTTACTTATCGTGTTCTTAGTTTCGGCAACTATATCAAACGCCGCTCAAGCTATCTTTAGCGACCCGGTTCAGGCTAATTTATATTTGTTTGGCGGGCTGTCGGGTGTGGTTTATGCCGTAATGGGCTTCGTCTGGTGGTTGGGCTGGTTACGACCAAGCTGGGGCTTGTCGTTACCAAACTCGATAGTTGGCTTTATGCTGGTATGGTTAGTTTTAGGTTACGCTGACATTCTTTGGGTAAATATGGCAAATGCGGCACATACGGCGGGTCTTATTTCAGGCTGTTTACTGGCAGGGGCGTTAAGCTTAGGCTCTGAAAAGCGTTAGCGTTAGCGTTAGCGATAGCGATAGCAATAGAAAACCGTTATCAGTGACGCCTATTACGAATGGGTCGTTTTACAGTCAAAGGCTGAAACAATCCTATCTATGCGGACTGGTAGCTTCAATAGATACAGAAAAGCGAGCCCAATGAAAGCTCGCTTTTTTGTACAATCTTGAAAATAGCTCAATAGCTCAATAGCTCAATAGCTCAATAGCTCAATAGCTCAATAGCTCAATAGCTCAATAGCTCAATAGCTTAACCGCCTTGATATAGGTACTTCGTGAAGATAACGTTTTTCACCACTTCGCCACCGGTTTCTTGAACCATATGTTCTTGAAGAGCTTTCAGAATGGCGCGTCGGATGTCTTCACGGCCGGTAAGTGATTTGACCTTTTCCGCTGGTTGCTGGCCGAATATCTCAATTGCTGTCGAACGCAGCAAAGGTAGATGGTGCTCGGCAATTTCCAATTGACTCACATCGTTGATCATCAATTCCACAGATACGCGAACGTAGCCTAGCTTTTGTGCACTGTCGCTAATGTAGTTTGTAACAATTTCTGGCTCTAAACTTAAATAGGCAAAATTGGATTTATCTTGTGCCACTGCCGCGTTACTGCAGATAACCAACAAACCAAGTGCAAAAACACGTAAAACTAACGACTTAAGCATAGTGAAGTCCGGAACACCAAAGTTAAAAATTCTCTAGTAGTTTAGCAAAACTCAGATTAAACACACTACTGCAAAAGTTTAACCTAATGAAAATATTTGAATATGACGTGTTATCATACTAACAGATTCATTATTCGGGGTTTTCGTGTGAGTTTTAATGCCACTTTTCCAGTGGGTCTGCCGGTTAACTGGCAAGCACCGTCTGACGTCACAATTCCTCATTTACAGCTTAACAGCTGGCTATTAGACACGGGTTCACTTACCGAGCGTGTGCAATCTTCAAGCGAACATTTTGCGTTAGAGCTATTAGGTCAACAAACTCAAACCCCTCATAGTAACGAATTGTCTCTTTTGCACGTTAACGGAGAAACCAGCTATCAAGCCCGAGAAATATTGCTGTGTGGCGATCACACCCCTTGGGTATTTGCGCGCTCTATCATTCCCCAGGCATTTGTTGATAGTGAGTTATCGAACCTAGGTCAAGAGCCGTTGGGAAAGCGTCTTTTTAATGATGCGCGCTTTATCCGCTCTGCCTTTGAAGTATGCCAGGTTTCGGCTTCGCAATTTGGTATAAGCAGCAATGAAACTTTGTGGGGCAGACGGTCGTTGTTTACGTTAGACAGTTACAGCATGATAGTGGCCGAGGTTTTCCTTCCGGCTTGTCCGGCTTATCGTCAGCCCGCGGGCAGCAACATACAAAGCGAAAAACAATTATGAAGCACAATTGGAATGCGTACGCGCGACTCATGCGCTTAGATAAACCCGTAGGTATTTACTTACTACTATGGCCAACCCTGTGGGCGCTTTTAATGGCTGCTCAGGGCTTGCCTTCGTTAGGTATAACGCTAATTTTTGTGGCCGGCGTTATCGTAATGCGTTCAGCAGGCTGCGTGATTAATGACTATGCAGACAGAAAAGTGGACGGAAGTGTAAAGCGCACGGCGCAGCGACCGTTGGCAACCGGAGAGGTCACATCTAAACAAGCGCTTCAGCTATTTGGCGTGCTTATCGCCATAGCATTTGTGCTTGTGCTGTTTCTCAATTTGCAAACCATTGCGCTGTCGGGTATTGCTTTGCTTCTGGCTGCAAGCTATCCCTTCATGAAGCGTTATACCCACTTACCGCAGGTGGTTTTAGGTGCCGCCTTTGGCTGGGCCATTCCTATGGCTTTTATGGCAGTGTTGGAAACTGTACCTACCTACGCGTGGTGGTTGTTCGTTGCCAACTTACTATGGACGGTAGCGTACGACACTATGTACGCCATGGTAGACCGCGACGACGACTTGCAAATAGGTGTTAAGTCTACCGCCATATTGTTTGGTAAAAAAGACGTGCTGATAGTCATGCTGCTGCAAGCCTTGGCGCTAACCATTCTATGGTTTATAGGCTGCGCTATTAATGCCACTTGGCCTTACTATCTCGCCATTCTGTTTTCGGCTTTATTATGTGTGCGTCAATATCAACTTATTAAACGCCGCCAGCGTGAAGGCTGCTTTACCGCGTTTATTGAAAACCACTATATCGGCTTAGCCATTACCCTAGGTACAGCACTTCATTTTTATTTGGTTTAGGCGTGTAAGAAATGTGCAGCGTCAGATTTTATATTTACTCATTCAACAAAAAAGCGCCGTAAAGGCGCTTTCAGGTTTCTAGAAGTACCAATGTCTACTTTTCTGCTAGCTTTGCTTCAAGCTCAGCAATACGTCCTTCCATCGCGTCTAGTTTTTCACGGGTGCGAATAAGCACCTGGCTTTGAATATCAAATTCTTCACGTGTCACTAAATCAAGCTTAGATAACTGCGACTGCAAAACAGTTTTTACGCGGGCTTCAGCTTCTTCAGCCATGTTTTTTACGCCGGGTGGTACGGCATCAGCAATTTGTTTCGCTAAATCTTCGAGTTTCTTCGGATCCAACATGGAATTCCCTTATAATGCGCAGCTCAAAATATTAAAGCTATTCTATCGGTATCGACACGACATGCAATGAAAACTGTGTTGAACCCTCGTGAACGTTGTTTTAGGAATTAAATGAAACTAAATGAAGCTCAAGAATCTGCCGTAACCTACGTGTCTGGGCCATGTTTGGTACTGGCTGGGGCAGGCAGTGGTAAAACCCGTGTAATTACCAACAAGATTGCTCATTTAGTGCGAAACTGTGATATGCCAGCCCGGTATATCGCGGCTGTTACCTTTACTAACAAAGCTGCTCGTGAAATGAAAGAACGTGTGGCGCAGACTCTGGGCAAGCCCGAGGCGCGCGGGCTCAAAGTGTCTACCTTCCACACTATGGGCTTAACCATTATCAAAGCCCACGTGAAAGACTTAGGGTTAAAACCAGGCTTTTCGTTGTTCGATGATAAAGACTCGTTTGCTCTGCTTAATGATTTAACGTCTGACACTTTGGATGGCGACAAAGATCAGCTTCAGCTTTTACAAAGCTGCATTTCGAATTGGAAAAATGACCTTATCTTGCCCGATGCCTTATTACGATCGGCAACCAGCACAGGTGAACGAGAGTTTGCAGAAGCCTACAAGCGATACCAAGACAATTTAAAGGCCTATAACGCGCTCGACTTCGACGACCTTATTTTGCTTCCCACACTACTGCTAAAAAGCAGTGAAGCAATAAGAGCAAAGTGGCAAAGTAAAATTCGCTATTTGCTGGTAGACGAATATCAAGACACTAACACCAGCCAGTATGAGCTAGTAAAATTATTGGTGGGCGAGCGTGCACGCTTTACCGTGGTTGGCGACGACGACCAGTCTATTTATTCGTGGCGGGGCGCAAAGCCACAGAACCTGCATTTGTTGCAGCAGGATTTTCCCCGTTTAAACGTTATTAAGCTGCAGCAAAACTATCGCTCGTCAGGCCGTATCCTGCATTGCGCGAATATTCTTATCCAAAACAATCCGCACCTGTTCGACAAAACCCTATTTTCAGAGCTGCAGTACGGTGAATCGCTAAAAGTTATTGAGGCGAAAAACGAAGAGCATGAAGGCGAGCGTGTAGTGGCAGAATTGCTGGCTCATAAGTTTATGAACCGTACTCAATTTAAAGACTACGCCATTTTATATCGCGGAAATCATCAAAGCCGTATCTTCGAAAAATTGCTCATGAGTAACCGCATCCCTTACAAGATAAGCGGCGGTATGTCTTTCTTTGGCCGGGCCGAAGTGAAAGACATCATGGCCTATTTGCGGCTATTAGTGAATCAGGACGATGATAACGCTTTGCTGCGTATCATTAATACGCCTGGAAGAGGTATAGGCCGCGCCACGCTTGAAAAACTAGGTAACTTTGCCAATAGCTTAGGCGTGTCAATGTTCGAAGCGGCGACGCACCCTAACTTAAATAGCGTGCTGCCCGATAAAGCCTTTCATTCAGTTTCTGCCTTTGCACGCTGGGTGGTTGAGTTATCGGATAACGCAGAACGTGGCAATACCGCTGAAGCCGTTCGGACGATGATCCGTACCATGGGATACGAAGAGTGGTTGTATGAAACGAGTGCCAGCCCCAAAGCCGCTGAAATGGCCATGGCCAACGTAAGTACGTTATTTGGTTGGGTTAACGACATGTTGGAAGGTAACGACCTAGATCAGCCTATGACGCTAACTGAGGTGGTGAACCGCCTTATTCTTCGTGACATGATGGAGCGAGGCGAAGACGACGGGGAAGGGGACCAAGTTCAGCTCATGACCCTGCATGCCTCCAAAGGTTTGGAGTTTCCTATTGTATTCTTAGTGGGCATGGAAGAAGGACTGTTACCTCACCAAAGCAGTATTGATGAGGATAATGTTGAAGAAGAGCGTAGGCTTGCGTATGTAGGCATTACCCGAGCACAGCGTGAGCTCATCTTCAGCCATGCCAAAGAGCGTCGGCAGTTCGGAGAAGTCATTAATCCAGAGCCGAGCCGGTTCTTATTCGAACTTCCGCCCGATGATCTCCAGTGGGAAAATCAAAAGCCCAAAGCTACCAAAGAAGAGCGTCAGCAAAAAGGGCAGGTGGGTATCGCTAATCTTCGAGATATTCTTGGTAAAAAGTAAAAAGTAAAAAGTAAAAAGTAAAAAGTAAAAAGTAAAAAGTAAAAAGTAAAAATTAGAGAAGGAGCGCTAATTTAATGCTGTTAGATAATAGTAAATGCTTACTTTTAACTTGCTAGTGAAGCCATATCAAGCACTCTTGCATGCTTCAATACTTTGCCTTGCCCATAAATACACTCAATGTCATTAAGGGCATCAAGTTGGGCTTGAGAGTCAACACCCTCTGCAATAACCTGAAACTTCAAATGCTCAGAAATAAGCATGACAGACTGAATAAGTTTCAAATTACGTTGAGAGCGGGGAAGTGACTTCACAAACCGATGATCAATTTTTATAAAGTCGAAGGGGTAGGCAAACAAGTAACTTAGCGAGGCCAAGCCACTTCCGAAGTTGTCTAACACCAAAGTCACGCCTGCACGCTTTAATTTCTTAATAGCAGGAAGAATGAACTGAGAGCGTCGGTTTAAATCGTTTTCATCAAATTCGAGCACTAATTGATTCGGAGTGATGCCAGAGGTTTCTATTACATTTAGCATTTGGTTCACCATAGAGGCTTGTAATAAATGGTTTATTGAAACGTTCACCGCAATCTTGTTGATAGGCTCATCGGACGTAGCGTAGTGGTTAAGCAACTCGCAGGCTTTTGTGAGCTGGAACAGATCGAGGTCTAACGTAAGCCCACTTTGCTCGGCCACTTGCCTGAATTGCTCTCTGGCTATCTTTCCATAAGCGGGGTGTGACCAGCGGACATACATCTCTCTGTAAAGTGTGCTGTTATCGTTAAGCTTGACGACAGGCTGTAGAAAGTAGTCGAACTCTTCTTCTCGTAGTGCTCGCCTAAATTCATTTTCAAGCTCAAGCTCTTCAATAAGCCTGTCTCGCATACTTTTATCGAACATCACAAAGCGACCGCGGCCGAGAGTCTTTGCTTGATACATAGCAGCATCAGCATCACGTAATACTTCATCTGCGCTGCGATAATAGCTCTCTAGATGAGCGATACCTATGCTTGCGCCAGAATACATTTCTCGGCCATCAAGTAAAAACGGCTCAGAAATAGACGAAATAATGCGGTTAGCGACTTCTTCTACATCTGCCTCATCTTCAAAATTATCCAGAAGCACAACAAATTCATCGCCGCCTAAACGGGCTAATAAGTCATGGCCGCGAATACACAGCGTTATACGCCGGGCTACTTCGATCAGGAACTCGTCGCCAGCGTGGTGGCCAAGGGTGTCGTTAATAACCTTAAATCTGTCTAAGTCAATAAACAGTACCGCAAACATGCTATCGCTATAACGTTGCTTGCTGGCTATGGCAAGCTCTAAGCGGCTGGTAAACATGGAACGGTTAGGCAAGTCAGTTAAGGCATCGTGATGTGCATCGTGAATAAGCTTAAGCTCAATTTCCTTACGCTCTTCAATCTGCTGTTTTAAGAATTTGTTGGTGCGGTTAAGTTCGGCTGTGCGCTCTTTAACACGTTCTTCAAGCTGCACGTTATAGCGCTGCATTGATTCGGTATTGCGTTTACGCTCAATGGCAACGGCAATATGGTGAGATACAAAACGGAGAAGCTCTTGATCACGTAAATTGTATTTCGCTAGTTTTCCGTAGGTTTGTACCGCGATAACACCCGCTATTTCACCATCAACAACAAGTGGCGAGCCTAGCCATGAGTTAGCGCTATTCAACATCGTTTGCGCTAGCGAAACGTCAATTTCCCCCGACTCTGCAAGCTCCAGCACCCTCGGCGGGTTGATAAGCTCTGCCTGTCCAGTACGCAATACAAACTCTGTTAGCCCCAACCCAAGGGGCCTGGCGTTAATTTCACTTTGTTTGGTATCGCTAAAATAAGGGAACTCTAGCAAGTCCTCTTCTTTATTGTGAATGGCGATGTAGCAGTTGGGTGCACTAATTAGCCTTGCCAAAATCTCATGCAAACTGGAGTAAAACGCATCCATATCGCCTTCAAGATTAGCGGCCAGCTCAGAAATCTCGAAAAGTGCTTGTTGCAACGACTCCACTTTCTGGCGCTCTAGAATTTCTTCCTGTAGGTCATCGTTAATTTTTCGCAGCTGACGGGTTCTTTCGCGGATGGTGCGCTCGGTGAGCTCTCTATTTTTTACTCGGTCTACCGTGGTCACAATATGCTGCGAAACGAAAAGCAGAACCTCTAAATCTTCTTGTGAATAATGCACACCTTCATCATAGGTTTGCACTACCATTGCCCCAATAACTTGACTGCCGCGTTTTAGCGGGACGCCCAGCCATTCAACGGGTGGCGAGCCTACCAGTTTAATACCGTATTCGGCAGCTAAACGTTCCTCGTCATCGCGTTTGTAGAATAAATGATTGCCGGTTTTCAGAATGTAGCCGGTCATGCCATCCATGAGCTGTTCAGCGGGTAATTGCCTGACTGTTTTTTCGTCGAACTCATCAACAAAGTAAGCAAAATCGACAACGTGGGTTTCTGGTTCGTAAAAGGCAACAAAGAAGTTGTCTGCGTTCATGAAGTCGGCAATGATTTCATGAATAGCGGAGTAAAGGCGGTTTAGGTGGCTTACAGAACTGGCAAGTTCAGAAATATCAAAAAGCGCCTTCTGAACACGTTCAGCGCGCTTATACTTGTCGGTGAGTTGCTGAAGCTGCGGTATAAGTTCGCGCAGCTCTTCTTCCGTCAACTCATATTGCGTCGAATCTTTTGACATTCCGCTCGCCAGTTAAAAAGTAACGTTACCCCAACAGGTTAAATTACCCGAATAGCAGGTAAAACGCTACTTTTTCCATCAAGTTGTAGGGATTGTGCGGGTATTAGATACCCTCAATCATATACTCGATCGCTGCTTTAATTTCGTCATCAGAACAGTTTCCGCATGTTCCGCGAGGAGGCATGGCGTTAATACCGTTCAATGCGTTTTGCCATACACCGTCAAGACCGCGCTCATCCAGACGAGGCTGCCAGTCAGCTGCATTTTGAAGCTTAGGTGCGCCCAATACGCCTGCTGCGTGACATGCAACACACGCTGAGTTGTAAACGTCTTCACCAGATTTTGCGCCGCCTGCTGCCGCCGCACTGCCTTGTGCTGCTGCACCTGCAACGTGTACTTGACCTAGCGGTTTAATACGCTCGGCAATTTCATCATTACTCATTTCTTGTGCTTGTGCTGCAAAAACAGTTAGCGCAGTAGCAGCCACAGTTAACCAAGTCTTTAATTTCACATCTGTCTCCAGGCAAGGATGAATTTGTTTAAAATATAACTGACCAGATTATAACGGTAAATTGGGTCTGAACAACTATTTGAGGCCAATTACCTATAAAAAGTAAGGATTTTTAACACTAGAACCAAGCGGTCTAAAGAGATTTTAATAAATGAGTTGATGCCAGCCTGCGCCATAAGTATCATTACGCCCGTTCGCATCCTACGTATAATATCGTAGTGCATTAATAC
>Ga0105235_100342_pt1 | contig 17215 bp, 26 predicted proteins | sample Virmet3819_2500_FD_90059 | JGI IMG/M metagenome (GOLD analysis project Ga0105235, IMG submission 90059) | Marine viral communities from the Southern Atlantic ocean transect to study dissolved organic matter and carbon cycling - metaG 3819_2500 | ecosystem: Environmental > Aquatic > Marine >... | reverse complement strand
ATTTTAGTTATCTATGCCTATTTTTAATTATTTGGCAGTTTTTCGAAGAATTCACAAAAAGCGCGTTCATTTGGCCGTCATCATTCTGATGCCGATTTCGAGGGGATGGGCGCAAAACCCCAATTACATAGAAAGAGTTACCTAACTGATGATTACGCTTACGATGCTGCCAATAACCACGGCGCAAAAGTGTATGAAAACCCGTTTCCTCTTCTGGCCGATCTCATTGAGAACCGAAGCGGAGGCTTCCACTTCTTTCATAGTGGTCATGGGGTTTACAGCTTTGGGGATCATATGAACGATAGCAAATCTATCGTACCGGTAATTGGCAACCGCTTTCCAGCTGTTGATTTGATTTCTGGCAAGAAAGATGAACAAGCCTATATCCAATAACAATAAGGCCCTTACATAAGGGCCTTTTTTTATTTTAAGTAAGTATTATTCTGACAATTGCCTTTGCAACAGCCAACCTTTTCGCCCCTACCTGCAAAACAAGTTCACCCTCAACTATTTCCAGATAGGGAACTTTTTATAATGTTCTAATTGCTCACATGAGCTTACGTCCCTTGCCCTAAACATAATATTTTGTGAAATAGCTAATTCCTTCAAGAGCATGATTTCAATTGAGTTCAAATCAACTACTGGCAAGTATATTGAGGCTATAGTTTTGTCAGAAAACGTATGCTTATCGTACTCATAAAGCCGATCTAAATAGCTCGCTACATTTGTAACATCGAAACGTTTTTCATCACATTCTTCTGCCGTGAAAAGGGATAATCCAGTATTCCCATCACTGGAACCAAACCAAACGAACGTTCCCAGATTTTCCATCGTGTTTCCTTTTTAGCCTTTTAGCAGTTTAACAGCCGCCCGAAGCCCATCAGGATCGTTACGACACTCCAATGCAGCATCATGAATTTCGTTTAAAACAGCATCCAATTGTGCTTCTGTTTTAGCCTCGCCTAATTTAGCCTTTAACAGCTCTTTGAACTCAATTGAAACCTCGCCTTGTGCGTATTTCATAATTATTTTTCCTGTTTCCCATCACAAACTTAATTTAAGATCATCGGTTAACTTTTCTTTGCACAGCCATTCGGTTCTTTAGGAATTTTGTATTCTGGAGGCTCATCTAATATGAATACCCTATCCCCCTCCATATCCGCATAATGCATACCAAGTTCCCTAGACATCCCAATACTGGAAACTGAATCGCTTTTTAGTGGTGAATTTACATCATCTTTAGTTTTTAACATTTGATAAATCCTATATTTGTAGCGGCCCGACTTATTATCCTGTCTGACCCGATTTTATCCGCACTTCCTGACCCACAATCATTGACTCTATCCTATGGCGATGGTTCACATTAGTTAAGAATGAGACCACATTGATTGACACTGGGACTGATTTCATCGGGTTAGGCCCACTTTATTTAATTTTACTGACCTCGACGTAGATGAGTTGATGTAACTCTGAAAGTTTCAATTATTTTCTTCGATGCAACTGGCCGTTATTGGTCGATATATAATACTTATCCTTTTCATTGCACTGGAAGTTATACAGGGTTCCGCACAGGTCTTTAAATTCAAATGAGTATCCTTTGATGACTTGCATAACGTACCTACTTCTCCATATCTATTTTATCGCCCAAAACGGCTTGTAATGATACTTGTCACACCCCAACTTCAACATAGCATCATGCTCACTCATACCATTAGCAACCATTTGTTTAAGCTCTGGCTCAATTTTTTCTAAATGTGCTCCATATAAGTAACCACGACGCGCTATTCCTAACCCCCATACTGTCAACACTATGGTTGGAATAAGTGATTCTGGGCTAAACATTGGAAATAAATAAAACCCTCCAGAAATGACAACTAACATGGTGATGTACAACAGAGCGTCCTTTTTTCTCTCTTCACGATATCGCTCTTTGTCTGAAGTCATTTCTCCCCCACTTATCTCTGATGTCCTTTGCCAGTTCTGGCAAATGCGCTTCAATCTCATTCGCGTAGGTCAGTATTGCCGCTCTGCAAGCTTTTAGGTGATTAGGCTCTGCACCAGAGTCTAAACGTAACACAAATGCTTCAAACGTATCAGGCAAGGCTTTTCCATCGGCTCGCTCAATCGAATATTTACCGTGTAAACCTTTTGTTGGTGCACGCAAATGGTTAGGAATTGGTAGTTTTGCATCGCTGGTCATAATTTATCCTTATCTAAAACAAATCTGAACGTCTAATATATCATAACATAATGTACAGTTTAGCAAGCCATCTTTCTAATGTCTATTATTTCGTATATTATTATTTAGTGGACACATATTCTATAATTCGATTTAGTAGACAATAAGTATGAGAAAATTTGGATACGCTCGCGTATCAACCAGTCAACAGTCACTTGTTGCCCAAAAAGAAGCCCTATTAAAAGAAGGTGTAAAAAGCTCAAGAATATTTACCGATATTGGAAGTCGCGCAGATTTAGATCGTGAAGGTTTGAATTTGCTTCGCATAAAGGTTGAAGAAGGTGACTTAGTATTAGTAACTCGATTAGACAGACTTGGTAGTGATACTGCTGAGATGATTAAATTGATAAAGGATTTTTCCCAACAAGGTGTCTATATCCGTTTTATTAAAGAAGGATTAAGCACTGAAGGTTCAATGGGGAAAATGGTTGTCACTATCCTAAGTGCCGTAGCCGATGCTGAAAGAGAACGAATTCTTGAAAGGACGAACGAGGGGCGTTTAGATGCAATGGCCAAAGGCGTAAAATTTGGTCGCAAACGTTCTATAGACAGGACTAAAGTGATGGAGCTAAAACACCAAAATGTTGGAGCCACAGAAGTAGCAAAGCAACTAGGTATTGGTCGCTCAACCGTCTATAAAATATGGAATGAAGAGGAAGACAATAATTCAGTATGAAAGCCAAACGGATTGCGTCAGAGGTATTGCTTGATCTGTCTTCACGGATGGACCAATACCCTGCGCGTTCTGAAGAGCGTAAAAAAATCGTTAAGTCGGCATGTGAGTTATATGGTGTTTCTGAAAGCACACTTTATCGTCAGCTGAGGGCAGTCAACAAACCAAAGTCCCTTAAACGAACGGATTCGGGAAAGTCACGAGTTATCCCTATTTCAGAGATGGAAAGGTACTGCGAAATTATAGCCGCATTGAAAATTCGCACCACAAACAAGAACGGGCGGCATATATCAACCAATGTAGCGATTGATTTATTGGAAAGCACAGGCGTTGAGTCAGAATATGGTTTTATTAAGCTTGAAAAAGGCAAGCTTAACAAGACAACCGTTAACAGGTATCTATCTCAGTTTGGCCTTGATAAACACAATCTAATCAAGAATGCGCCAGCAGTGAGATTTCAAGCTAGGCACAGCAATGAATGCTGGCAGTTTGATCTTAGCCCGTCAGACTTAAAAAGTGTTGAAGAGCCGCTTTGGTATGATGAGTCTAAGGGATTGCCAATGCTTATGCTCTACTCAGTAGTAGATGATAGAAGTGGTGTGTGTTATCAGGAATATCGCAACGTCCACGGCGAGGATGCAGGCAACGCGCTGCGCTTTCTTTTTAATGCTATGTCACCCAAGTCAGACCCAGATGTACCTTTTCAAGGCATCCCACAAATGATTTATATGGACAACGGGCCTATTGCCCGAAGTCGGGTATTTCAATCTGTAATGAAGTATTTGGGCATTGATGTAAAGGTGCATATGCCAGATAGCAAGGATAAACGGCGTAAAACAGCTAGGTCAAAAGGTAAAGTTGAACGAGCCTTTCGCACGGTTAAGGAATGCCATGAAGTGCTTTATCATTTGCGTGAACCCAAGAACGAAATTGAAGCTAATCAGATGTTGAGTGAATATTTGAAGAAATACAATGATCACCAACATCGAGCAGAGCCGCATTCTCGAACGGAAGACTGGCTTCAGAATATTGACGGCGCTGTTAAACAAATGTGCAGCTGGGAGCGTTTTTCATCTTTTGCTCGCGAGCCTGAAAAAAGAACAGTAGGCATTGACGCCAGAATTCCCATTGATGGGAGCATGTATGAGGTGGACCCCGACTTAGCTGGCGAACAAGTCGTTCTTTGGTGGGGACTGTTTGATGACGAACTCTATGTCGAACATGATGGTCAACGTTACGGCGCTTATTTTCCCGTCAGTGGCCCAATTCCTTTATACCGCTACCGTAAATTTAAGCAAACCAAGACGGAAAAACGGCTTGGCAAACTAGAAACCTTAGCGAAGTCGTTAAAACTGCCTGAGTCTGAAAGTGATCAAAACCACGAGGTTATACTGTCTATGAAAAATGTCGTTGAGCCAGTTCCTACGCGAGAATTCGACGATCCAGATCCATTCAATGAAAAACAGTATGAGAACATATTGAAGGCTAAGCTCGCCATATCCAAATATCTAGGAAAACCATTAGCAATATTGGAGCAAGGCGACAGAGATATGATTGACGCTATCTTGTCTCAGTCATTAGACAAAGGTGTTGTGATGAAACAAATAAAAGAATATTTCAATAATAGGAGTGGGGAACATGCAAATTGAAGTCATGGAGCACTTTGGCATCAAGAAGTATTTTCGAGACGCAGATTTCTTTGAAACCGACACGGCTAAGCGGCTGTTTAAACAACTCAAGAAAATCATACCTGAAGGCCAGCTTATCGCATTGACTGGTGTTGTGGGCATTGGTAAAACAACTTATCTAGAACGCATTCAAAAGCAGTTGGCTGCGGAGAAAAATGTGATTGTGGCCAAGTCATTATCAGTTGAAAAATCAAAGACCAATTTGACCACTCTGATCACGGCCTTGTTTTACGATGTATCAGGCGATAATGATTACCGGGTACCTAAGCTTGGTGAAAAGCGGGAACGAGATTTACAGGAACTCATTAAGAAGAGCAAAAAGCCCGTAGTTCTGTTCTGTGACGAAGCTCACGACTTACACCACCGGACATTAACAGGCTTAAAACGGCTTATGGAGGTCATACATGAAGGCGGTGGTAAATTATCAATTGTTCTAGCCGGACACCCAAAGCTTCGGAATGACCTTAAATCACCCACGATGGAAGAAGTTGGTTATCGGGCTTTAACTATGTCACTTGACGCTTCACAAGGTATTCTGCGTGATTACATTAATTGGCTCCTAGATAAATGCACTGATGACAAAATGAAGGTTAAAGATATTATTGAAGATCAGGCGGTAGATTACCTAGCAGAGCATTTAACAACACCTCTCCAGGTAGAGCAGCACCTTACATTAGCGTTAGAAGAAGCCTATGCCGTTGGTGTTAAACCTATTAACGTCGATTTGCTAGAAGAAACGCTATCAAGTCGAATTGATGAAATTGAACCTACACTTATCAGACACGGCTACAACGAGCGTGTTATTGCCGATCAGTTTAGATACAAACCGGCTGATGTTCGCAAGCTCTTTAAAGGCGACCTTGACCCTACCAGAGCTAAAGAAATGACAGCGGAAATGCGCGAGGCAGGTTTACCAATATGAAGATATCCTCTAAAAAGAGAAAACTGGCAAAAATCATTGATAAAGGAGTGAAGCAATATCCTAACAATGAACACGGCGATATCCAGCTATTACAGGCTTCATATGATTACATGGACACGTTTAAACAATTGATGGATAGCTGCGACCAAGAAGAACTTAATTTTCTTTGCAATGAACATCCTGGGCTATATAGGTTTGCACAGATGCTCGAAAACATGGCACAGGGTATCCAATCTGGCGCTATCAGTGTTCCTAAAGATCACTAATCATGGTGTCGATTAATGTGGGCCTAACCCGATGAAATCAGTCCCAGTGTCAATCAATGTGGGTTCATTCTCGCTTAATGTGAGCCGACTGCGCAGGATAGAATCAATGATTGCGGGTCGGAATGTGCGGATAAAGTCGGGTCAGGCGATATAAGAAGTCAGGCCGCTACATATATTCTTACTTTCCACTTGATTGAGGAACGCACACAGCATTGACGTATTTGCGTTCTGAAGCTGAAGAGTGATGCTGCAATACTGAAAACTCTCGCTCATTTGAATTTGGCTTTAACACTGAAAACTGCGACTTCCATTTATTCGCCGCATTTTGGCAGGCTGCTTCATCTTCAAAAACGGCTGTTGCCACCCCTCCCATTCCACTACCTGTCGAACCGGTATATGCATTGACCGCAAACGTCAATATCAATACAAATTTCATTATTTACTACCTTATTTATTTTCTTGTTTAACTCGCTCAACTTCGTTTAGAGCTTCCATATAATCAACGGAAGAACCTCTTTTCTTGGCATCATCCATTATTTTCGCGGCAGGATTTTTCATGTAATAAAGACCACCATCTTCTAGCCACTTTAATATTTTCATAGCAATCCCCGCGATTACTACAAAAGCGATAATGAATGCTAAAACTAATTCGGCCATTGGTTTCCCCCTGAGTATAGCTAACGCGCTTCGCTTATTGATTACCGGACGTTGAACAATAAGTTCTTCATCCGTTTTGCTAATTATTGTCCGTTAATCTGTACCAACTCGAATAACAGGAACATCCGGATAGGAGGCCCGATACTGGTCAAACACTTCTTTGGACAATTGCCCCACCATATTTGCATTATACGGATCAGTCCCAAGCGCCCCCATTTCCAGCAAGTGATACGTAGTACCCGTTTGGGTGCAATCCCTTTCCTTTAGGACCATCTTTCTAACTGAAACAGTCTTTACAACCCCATTAGGCGACTTGAATTTCAATTCTTCGCTGCTACTTATCATTATACATCCTCACTTATGTAATCTGGATTTACAGGTAATCCCTTTACCCAGTCTTGTTGCTGCACTGGATTATTACCGTTGCGTTGCTTTTTGAATCTAGTTGTACTGGCTAGGTGGCACAATGTCATATCGCCTTTAGAAACGCCGATTCCGAGGATGCGCCAGGTATCGCTGTCCTTTCTAATCTTCATATGGTTTTTAAGCGTTCTAGCCATTACATCTACTCTTTTTTCTGTTTTTGCTTTTCAGGCAAGCCGTTTACAGCGTCTATATCTCTTTGCTCTCCCTTCGCTGCAATCCTAGAAAGCTGACGTTCCGACTTGCCCCATCGTTTTGCTATAGCCTCAAACGTCCATCCTTTTTTATTGGCTATAGTTTGGAATGCTGTGATTTTTTTACCTGTCATATATGTCTAGTCTACCTGTTAACTAACACCTGTCAAATACGTCTAGTAAATATTTAACAGAATTATCCATGAAACACTATATGTAGTAGTTGTCACCAGCTGAGAAATCGCAATATATTGTGCCTTGAAACTTAGCCTTCCTAATTTGGCATGCCAAACCGAGTTGCTATCATTATTCAATTTGGCTAGTATTTAAACGTTCCCTGCCACCACTGGCAATAATCAAAATAGGCGCTTTCGAGCTGCCTTCAACACGTAATGAGGAAACACCATGACACCGAATAACCAACCGGTTAACCAAGCTTTCTCTATCGATTCGCTGTTAGCTTTACGCTCAAGTCTCAGAGGCGACACGCCTTCCCCGACCGTCAAGCCAAAGCCAACAAAAAAGCCTATCGATATATCGCTAGAGAAGTACCAGGAGGCCGTAGATTTTTATGCTGATCATCCCAACCAAGAGATGCATGAAAGTTACCTGGAAAGTTTATCTATCTGCAAAACCTTAAAGGAAGCCTTTGAACTTTCTGAAGAGATTGCAAAAGAGACAACAAGAATTAAAAGGAAACGGCTGAAGGGTATGGAACGAGAAGAGTCTCTTAGCTCTCTGCTTATGCAAAGAGTGACCGCACTTGAATCTATCCAGTATGCCAAGTCAAAATTGGCAGGCCTTAAGCAACAACGAGTAACGCTGAAAAATAAAAAGCCCCATTAAAGGGGCTTTTTTTTGGCTATCTGTTTTTATCTGATTTCATTAGCAAAACTGCTTTTATGATCAGAATGAACAGTGCTACAACTATGCAGACTATTCCGATACCCAGTATGAAAACAGCTTTCACAATATTAGTGTCACTGACAGGTCCGAACAATAACGCACCCAACCCTAAAAATATCGCTCCAACTGCGATGTCTATTAGTAAGCCATGAGCAAACATCATCAACATCTTTTTGACAAGCCGAGGCCCATCACGTTGTTTCGCTTTCATAGCGACCTCCTTACGTTTAACGGGCAGCTGATTAGCGCCCTTTTTTCTCAAAATTACGTAGGTCCACAACTATCACCGTATGCGCCAGCTGGTAACTCCCAGTTGTCTACAATGATGTCATGAGCGAACGTACCTCTATTCATGGCTATCTCTAACCACTTATTGTCAACCTGGTAAGGTGTACCCTTAGCCGCAATTTCAGCTAACGGTATTTGAACAACTTCTTTGTCGCTATTGCGAGCAAAGTGAATTGTTTTACCGTACTTCGCTTCAACCGCTTCAATATTTTCAAACCGATTTGGCATGAATGTTTGAATAGTGGCTAATTGATTTGCGCTGGCAAATATACAGATAAGGCATGAACACCGCCCGAATCCCAAAATGTACGCGGGGTGCGGCAGGATGCGGTATTTCTCCATGAGATTCCACACTTGCTCTTCCGGCCATTCCTGAATGATTCGATAGTGATCGACGTAGCGTTTTTTATTGCGCTTAATGTCGTAAACCACACTACCATCGTTACCTTTTCGTATTTGGCCCTGTGCGTCCTTCTGAGCGACCTTTGTTGCTGATCCAGCATGAGGTTCAAAGTTAGCGTAACGAGCACGGCTAGGGCTCTCTTCGGAGCGTTCACCGGTAAGAACCAATGTGCGTTTACCTTCAAAACGCTTTTGGTGGCTAATTACCTTTTTCCCTACATCTACCTTTAAGTATGCGCTGCACCAACGAACTCTTAGGTCTGCGCTAAGGGCTGGAAATTGCTTGCGGGTTCCTAATTTATCAGATTCACCGCCAACCCTTCGGGTTTGACCTTCAGGAGTTTCAAAAAGGACAGCCGCCGTAGGCGCATTGTCCCTTTCCATTTCCCGAAGAAAACCACCTTCCTTCCATGAAAAATACAACTTAACGCCCAGTGCTTCACACAGAGCTTTGCAATATTCTTCAGTGCAAGGCCAGTCCATAAACTCAGGCCCTTCCCCATCAATTAAGTGATGGTGACATTCTATTTTCTCCCTGGGTATTCCTTGCTCAATAAGTTCAAGCAAACAAGCGACACTATCTTTACCGCCACTTAAAAATACTACATAGGTGTCATAGGAATGTAAGTCTACACCGTCAGGCTTCTCAATTAGATAATCAAGATCCAGACTATATGCATTTCCAGATACGAACCTTATAGGCTCTTCACATTGAAGTGCTTCCATAATTTTCCTCTTTACGTGTTGAAGGCAGCTCGAAAGCGCCTGTTTTGTTTGTAAGCTAATAAGCTAGTTACATTTCAGATAGTACCGTATTTCACGCGAAAAAAAAGCGCCCCGAAGGACGCCTTTATATTTACGCTGCTAAACCGTGTCGGCTTATCGCTTCTTTCATGCTATCGGATAACTCAAGCTCAGCTACTTGTCGCAAGTAAGCTGCTGTCAGCTTGACGCTATCGACCGACTTAATCATTCGCCCAGCTACAACACAGCGGTTATTCCAGTGTGATGCATCTTTGGCTGTCGGAACGCTCGCAATCTTGTCAATTGCCGCTTTAACAGTGTCTTCGTCACTTTCGCACATACCCGATAAGGCAAGCGCTACTGACTCCAAAAATACTGCGTGGCCGGCCACATTATAATTTCTCAATTCTTCAGAACTGATCTCATCATGAATGACCTTCTGCCACAGTCGGATTTTTCCGGTCAATTCAGTTAGCACCAAATCGAAAAATAGATTCATTGAGTCCATTTTTTCTTCATCAATGTTAATGAATGACTTTTCTTTGACATTAAGAAGCTTTTCAACAAACTTCTTCCAATGCACCAGTGACCAAACCTTTTCAGATTTACCCCCAATTGTTGTTTGCTCCTTGTCAACCAACCCGTTAATTTCTGGATGGCGCTCTAAAGCGTCCAGAACGAATTTATTGAAAGGATTACGCAAATCATATAAAGAGCTAATGGCTGCATTTGGCTTAGACAGATTCGCATTCAAATCCGCGAATATTTGCTTCGACCGCTCAAGCCCTTCATCGTAGAAAAATGTCACGGGAACCGTTTCATCGCCTAACGACTTATCTTGACTTAGGAAGTAACGAGCTGCTGTAGCCCTATGCCCGTCTGAAATCAACAACTTAGCTGTCAAAGGTATGCGTAGCACACCTAATCTGTCAGCTAAACCATCAACGTTTAACGGATCAAATGCCATCGCCTCGTTGACACTTACCGTCAGACTTGGAAGCACGTATTCATCACGATTATCGATAACGTACTGGCCGATTTCATTGGCATGCTTAACGTTAACCTTTCGTTGAGCTCGAAGCTCTGCCGGAAGGCTTTCATCAGCAAACGTGAAGAACTTAACCAGGTACTTAAATGGCACCTGTGCAATGTAAAATTCCTTTTTCGCCTGAATGCCTTTTACAGCAGGAAACGAGTAGGTAATTTCACTTGCCGCGCTTTCAAAGCTAGAAACAACACTAGCCTGTTTCGCTTTCTCTTCCGCTTGTTGCTGCAACCGTCTTTCATTTTCTTCAATGAGTTTTTGCGCCGGTTCAGAGAACTTATCGCACCACTCATCAAATTCCATATCACGATTGTACTCATCTGTTGGGACCAGGTACTGACACGCCTCTTCAGCGCTTACACCTGTTTTCATTTTTTCAATGATGTCTGCACATTTTCGTACTTCACGCTGACGGATACGCTCAACATAAGCATTCCATACTAACTCTACAGGCTTATCACCCACTTCCAACTTTTCATCAGAAGTAAGTTCAAAGGCCATTTGCGAAGGGCTTACAGCACCTTTGCTGGCTTTGGATGCTTCACGATCTGCGGTGAATGCGTCTTTATGACGACCCTTAATCTCACCAAAGTCATAACCACATTTTGCCAGGTCAGCATTGAAATCAGTAACACATACACGATAGAACATAGTAACGCTCATAATATTTCCTCTTTACGTATTGAAGGCAGCTCGAAAGCGCCTGTTTTATTTGTGGCCGATGGCCGATTAACCATTTCACTATATCAAATTTTGGACATAAAAAAAGCTTCCTATTGGGAAGCTTATTTATCACTACAGCGAATCGATTAGACGGTTAACGTCCAGTTCAAATTCATCTTTATCCGGCATCACTGCAAATTCGTTCGCTTGGCTATCTCTCTCAACAATCCCCCAAAAGCAATCAGCCAAACTATCGTAAACGCAAAGCTCATGCGTCCTGATATCACAGACATCAATATCAAAATCAGCCATGACCTTATGAATGAGGTTTGAATAAGGGTATAGGTCTAGTAAGAAAACATCTTCACCAACCCCAATAACATCACCTATCGATAATTCTTTTTCACTCAGGTCTATTAGTAACTCTGTAGCAAAGTAAAAGTGTACAAGGGCTTTTGTTGCATTTTTAGTATTCATACGTTTTCCTCATTACGTGTTGAAGGCAGCTCGAAAGCGCCTATTTTGTTTGTGGCCGTAGCCAAATATGCCCCTTGACTATATCAAATTTCGGCCATAAAAAAAGCTTCCTAATGGAAGCTTATTTTCTATGCCAAATCTACACTTCAGACGAACCAACCCAGCAATCGTCCTTTTTATCCCCCAAATATGCATCCCAGCCAAATTGCAGGGTTTCATAATCGGTCGTTAAGGATTCGCTGACGAGTTCCAGTGCGTCATAGGTCCACCCTTCATAGGGTGAATTTTGTCTAACCACTAAGTTTCCGTCCAAATCATAAAGGTACAAATCTTTATATCTGTTTCCTTCCAGTAGACAAGGTTCACGCTCATTAATAGGCCGTGCAACAATCATATTTTCCTCTTTACGTATTGAAGGCAGCTCGAAAGCGCCTAGTTTATTTGTGGCCGATGGCCGATTCAGAATCTTTAATATACCAGCGCTATTCGCATAAAAAAAGCGCCCATCAAAAGGCGCTTTCTGTTATATACACGTCACTACCTTGCAATAGTGCCTGAGTACAACCATCAGTAAACGGTGAATCATCATCACGACGAAAGAATGAACCCATTTTGTACGGATTATATGTAATCGCACATTCAGTTCCATCTAAACCCTGCACCATTTCCGATGCATCTACGATGATGCCTTGGCAAAAAGCGTGGACGTTCTTACGCTTTTCCCTCAAGACACGTTGCCTGGACTTCTCAGAGACTACCAGTTGGCAATTTTCGAGTAATACCGAACGAGCATAACCAATCACTTTACCTTTATCTTCACCTTCCATAGCCAGAATTGAATAGAACTCCGGTTTGTTTAGATTTCGATAAACCCTAACTCTCATTAGGCGGCGGCAAATACGATCAGCTTTACCCACTTTTGATTCAAACTGCCCGTCTTTAAACAGTGAATTGCGTAAACGTTTTGGCTCGATGCTCGATGCTGCAAAATCACCTAACGGCAAATCCATAGTTGCTTGAAACATGATGCGCTCCTATACCACATTAGGCAGCAGCGCTGCGGTCATCCCATTTAACACCATGCCCCTGTGCTACCAAATTGTTCAACCAGCTGTGCAAAAACGAGTTTTGCGACTTTTTGGCTTTCACATTAACTTTGCCAGGAAGGGGATATACTACCTCGTACATTGGAGGAAGACTCATTTCAAATGAATAGGCTTCAACCATGTTTGTATCAGGGTAATAAAGGATTTCCATAATTGGGTCTGAGCATAAATCACCACATTGAACAAAGTAGTGTGCAATTGAAAAGCCAATACACTTTTGGTCGTTAAAACCATCAGTAAGCTCATTGCGCTCAACCACTAAGTCCATCACACCAGAAGAGATACTTTTTCGGTAAGAAGGGACCGTATTATCTTCCAGAATAATTCCAAGCTTTACCATTAGATCGTAGTTTTTCTCAAATACAGTTTTCATAACTTTCCTCTTTACGTATTGAAGGCAGCTCGAAAGCGCCTGTTTTGTTTGTGGCCGATGGCCAATAATCACATTCAGTATATAGACTATCGACTAATAAATCATCTTTGAACAATAAAAAACCCCGACTAAGCGGGGTTTGAGTTACAGTATGAAGTCCATTGCAGTTTGTGACGTGTTAGCCGTCAACTCAACCACTCTATCCTTAATCTTCTTCGGTACAGAAAGTCGAAGAATTGCTTCGTCCACAGGAATGCCGGTTGTTGTTCTGAGCGAAAACAAAGCTTGAGCTCTTTTCGCATCACGGTTCAATCGGTCAATACTTCCTTTGGCTATCCGGACAACACCACTTTCAAGTAAGTGCTTCAGCATAACAGTAGGACATTTGTTTTCTAAATAGCCCCCTTCAACCAAATCAGGATAAAAAGAGTCTACAAACATCATCGCCTTACTATTTTCTGTTACAACCTCGAAAGCGCTACTTTCATTGTATTTAACAACTTGGTGTTTGATACCATCACGGTAATAAACTCTCGCTAAATGCTTGTACTCACCGTACAAACCTTCATCGTCAAGCCCAATACTGTTGTCCTTATCCATATAATCTTCAAGCGGAAAATACATATAAACAGGGCTGAATGCAGCCTCTATCTTTTCCGTGTGAGGAATGGGATAACGCATACCATCCTCCACAATTTCATGCCATATTTTCAACGCCATACCAGGTTCAGGTTCCCCACCTTCTCTTGACCAGTGGTACTGAATAGCCAGTAATTCACGATAGTCAATTAAGTCAATGGGATGATAACCATGCTGGTCAAAAGCGTCTTGCTGAATTGTCAGCACATATCGCAAGAGATCCATCCGATATTCCATAGAATACTGGTTGATTCCAACTTTAATAAAACCGTCCTTCATTTCCCTGCCCAGTAATGACCGCTTGTTATAGTCAAACAAGGTATTGATCATATAGGTGCGAAGGTCATTAAGGGGCCTCATGAAACCATATGTTTTAGGCGATACAACTAGTTGTGCCTCTAAACTACGGTCAGTTGGATTCATTGCACACAGTACACACCCGAATCGAGCGCCACACTCCTTATTGTTTTGGATACCAGCAAACAGATCACAGGTCCCGCCGTTACCGGCGCTGTAATGCCGCCTCATAGCGTCAAAACGGTCGGAATAGCTATCAATTTCACATTCATCAACAACCTTGAAAAGCTGCCAAACATCATTTAATGACCAATCCTTGATGATGGCTTGCGTCCATCCAAGGCCTGTAGCCACAACCTTTGTAGCTGATTCATTTCTTTTCTTCAGGTTCATCGCCCTTACTGCTGATTCGCTATCTCTAGCGCCTGATATAGAAACAATCTTGGTGGTTTGATGTTTTTGTTGAAGTGATTTTAGAAAGCGTTCCATTGGCTTGACCTTCCAGTCCTGGGCGCAATCCCTACCAGCCGATGCAGTTTGCGGCGTTCTAAGTAACTTGCCACGTCCCACATACTCAACCATAGGGTTATTAGCCAGAGACGGTTTCAGTTCCTTGGTAATAATTGGCAAGCCGGTATCAGATGCGAATGCATTCAGGTCTTCGTGTAGATCCATCATGTATTCATGAAGAACCATATTATCCAACGTTGTATTGGTCGTGACGACATACAAAGGACCAATATTTGGGTTTATTGCGTGAGCTCTTTTTAAGCCCTCAACAACACAAATACTGGCTGCGCCGGAATCTTTACCACTCAGACCCAGAGATACTATCCAACCATCCAAGAAGAGCTTGGTAGCTCGCTCAACGGTTTCTTCATACATACTATGATTAATAGACATAGTGTTTCCTCTTTACGTGTTGAAGGCAGCTCGTAAGCGCCTGTTTTGTTTGTGGCCGATGGCCGGTTTAGAAACTCCAATATACCATGTAACAGGTATAAAAAAAGCTTCCCGAAGGAAGCTTGTTTATTTACACAATATCGCGCTTTGCCAATTCAGAACAAACATGCGTTCTTACCTTGGGGCTCAATATTTTGTGGCAACGTTCAACAATGTATAACTGCATCATTTGAAAGGCATAACCGCCATTACTTTCATCAAGACAATCCCATAAGGATTCGTTATCTTGGCATGCCAAGACAACTTTGACATCGATGTTCATGTAACGAGCTAATGCTTTAACTTCAGTTTCTTTTAGCGTATCTATATACCCTAAAAGATCCCCCAGGACTTCCGTTTCATCCCATACCGAAACATCGTCAATACGAGAATGTGAACAACCATGTATTGCATAGCTAACCACATCATCCAGTATCTGACTTTGCATTTCAGTTAACAGTCGGCCTTTACCTATATGTTTTCGCAGTTGCGTAGCATCACAAGTAAATTCCGTTTTGGGCGACCGGTGTTTTGCCTCATGAACCAATGCTGATTCGGAACATCCAAGAAAATGAACATTCGCAGGCTTCACCGATGAAATGAAATTAAACACTTCAGACCGGCTTAGCGCTTCAGCGTTGGAAGGAAGGCCAACAACAAAATCCATATTCAGCATTTCTTTACACCGAACATAATGTTCAGCAATAGACAAACGACCTTTTTGCATTGGAACCATCACTTTCACATTACGGCGAGTAATAAGCTCTATTTCGCGCTTATAGTCAGCCAATAAACGAAAGCTTTCATCTTGGTCGCCTACCACATCAGGAGCAACAACAATCAAACCGGAAGGGTTAGCACATTTGTCGATAATGTCATGGTATCTCTCAAACACTTCGTCAAAATCAATTGGCTTTGTATCTGGCTTTCGCAAACCGGCCATGAATGTCCGGAATGCCCCGCTATCAACAAATACTTCGCCCCCCTGAGAAACATATTCAGCAACTAAAGAACGAACCGGTGCAGACGCATCCATTACGCATATACCAATTGCTGAGCCAGCTTGAATGTATCCCAAAATATCAGATTTAGAACTTGCACCAGACCTATACGTTGTGATTTTTGCACCTGGCATAAAGTCATGAACAAGATCGTGTTGTTGCTTTGTGTATTGTTTATCACGCAGAACCTTTTCCCAGGGAAAGACCTTGAATTCAGGAATAGCCCTAACAGGAGTTGGAACAGCACTATCAAACATTTCTATTTGCATACATTTCCTCGTTACGTGTTGAAGGCAGCTCGTAAGCGCCTGTTTTTGTTGTGGCCGGAGGACCAGTAGAACACTATCAGCGTAGCAAATTTATCCCGCTGCAGCATAGTCATTTTTAACTATATCAATGTGGCCAGCATAGATATTTCTAACTATGCTCGATACAAAAAAAGGTCCCGAAGGACCTTTATCTTATTGAACGGTTATCCCCTTTTGTTTTAATAACGTCCGGAAATAAAACCGCTGATTGTCTTTACACTCTGCAAGCACCGCGACCGTATTTTGAACAGACCAAGGAACGTTAATATCGTCCAACCGGTTAGCCCAAAACGCGAAATCACTTTTCACTTTGTCGTGGTAGACACAAAAGCAATGCGTATAAAAACCAAGTAAATTATCAAACTGGTGACTATTAATTAGCATTACGCGCCCCTTCAGTTTTGATAAATTCTTGTACCACAGAAGGAATGTTAATAAGTTCCTTATTGATGGTACGAGCCTTGTTTTGACGGTGTTCACACAGGTCTACTATATATCCCGCAAACGCCTCAAGATTACTTTGTGTGGCAGCTAGAAGATTTTTGGGCTCACCGAACAAATCAAAATAGGTACGAAGTACAGGTACGTGCTCAGGATGCACTTCTTTCGACCAATTTACCGAATAGTGAAATTCCCAACCAAGATCTGCAATCCCCGTTTCAGTATATTCAGCAGTTCCATCTTCAATGCTACCATGACACTCACCTAACAACGCTTGGTCATTAGCAAGCTCTTCTGAATCAGCAAAAACTAACTTGGTAACATTCTTCTCGTACTCGCCAGCACGAATTGTAAGCTTAACTACATATGCTTTAGACATATTACTTTCCTCTCTACGTGTTGAAGGCAGCTCGAAAGCGCCTGTTTTTGTTGTGGCCGGAGGCCGATATAGAAACTCCAATATACCATGTAACAGGTATAAAAAAAGCTTCCCGAAGGAAGCTTGTTTATTACTATGCGGT
>Ga0105235_100341_pt1 | contig 17223 bp, 16 predicted proteins | sample Virmet3819_2500_FD_90059 | JGI IMG/M metagenome (GOLD analysis project Ga0105235, IMG submission 90059) | Marine viral communities from the Southern Atlantic ocean transect to study dissolved organic matter and carbon cycling - metaG 3819_2500 | ecosystem: Environmental > Aquatic > Marine >... | reverse complement strand
TTGTGTGTCATTTGAGAAATGAAATCGGAAAAGACAATTAAGATATTAGACTCGTGGAATATTTCTGGATTCGGAATAATAGCCGAAGTGGAAAACATTCACGATGGACTTCCAAAAGGAACGATTTTAAAATCTCAAAAAACGGAATTGACTTGGATTGTGGAAAGTCGAATTGTTGAAACTTTAGCAATTGATAAGTTGACCAGATTTCCAAACGAAACTGAAACATCAATTCATCTGAATTTCAAAACTGTTTCGAATTTGGAAAAAACTAAAGAAAGAATTGTGGAAAGAAACCAAAATCGGATTTTCCAATATCATCTTAAACCGAATGAACATAACGAAAAACCGAAAAGCGGAGAAAAACTATTAATTGAATAAAAAAACGCCACACAACAACGTGTATAATTAATGGCTGGTCCTCGCCTACTTACGAAAATCCTCGCGGATTTTCTATTTGGTTTTTATTTGCTAAATTACGTGCTTAAATACGCCACTAATCATACACAAATACGTTAAACGAAACTTTCCAAAAAATCACAAAAAAACCAATGCTTCAACCAAAACATTGTGATTTATGTATCCATTCCAAAAGAGATTTAAAAACAGGATTAACCTGTGGATTAACAGGCAAAAAACCAAACTTTAAATCCTTTTGTAGTAAAATAGTTTTTAGTGATCATTTTAAAATATACGCAAGTCAATTATTAGCAGATATTCAAAATTTGCAAAAACGAAAAACTTCTATTTATTCAAATGTTTTCTTTTTATTATCAATAGGTATTACAATAATAGTTTGTACTTTTTCTCCGCTAACAACTCGTTTATTAAAAGCTTTTTACCCTACTTTTGATTACGCTAGTTGGAAGTATTTCACTGCTATGTTCATTTTAAATTTTATTGGTATTCAAATTATATTTGTTGGCATTTACAAAGTTTATAAGTACAAAAAAGATATAAAGAAACTACAATCCGAAATAAAAGAACTAAATAGTATTCTTAACAATTATAATACAAGTTTGAAACGTTTTGTAAATCAATAGTCATCAATTAAAACAAAAAAGCACAACCCAAAAGTTGTGCTTTTTAAAAACTATAAGATTCCTGCCTACGCAGGAATTTTTATCTTGAATAATTTGGTGCTTCTTTAGTAATAGTAACGTCATGCGGATGACTTTCGTTAATTCCTGAAGATGTAATTTTCACAAATCGTCCAGTTTCTTTTAAAGTTGCAATATCTTTTGCGCCGCAATATCCCATACCAGCACGTAAACCACCAATAAATTGATGTATACTTTCGTAAAGTTCTCCTTTGTAAGGTACACGACCAACAATTCCTTCTGGGACTAATTTTTTAATATCGTCTTCTACATCTTGAAAATAACGGTCTTTACTACCTTGTTTCATCGCTTCTACAGAACCCATACCGCGATAAGACTTAAACTTACGTCCTTCGTAAATAATAGTTTCTCCAGGACTTTCTTTTGTTCCTGCTAATAACGATCCTAACATTACAGTATCTGCACCAGCTGCAAGAGCTTTAGGTATATCTCCTGTGTATCTTATACCGCCATCTGCTATAACAGGAACACCTGTTCCTTTTATTGCTGCAGCAACTTCTAAAACAGCGCTAAACTGAGGGAAACCAACACCTGCAACAACACGTGTTGTACAAATAGATCCTGGTCCAATTCCTACTTTTACAGCGTCTGCACCAGCTTCTACTAAATATTTTGCAGCTTCTGCTGTTGCTATATTACCAACAATTGCTTCTAATTGAGGGAATTTTTTCTTTATTTCTTTTAAAACATTTACAACACCTTTTGTGTGTCCATGTGCTGTATCTATAACAATTGCATCTACACCTGCATTAACTAACGCTTCTGCTCTATCTACTGCATCACCTGTTACTCCAATTGCTGCAGCAACACGTAATCTTCCGTAGTTATCTTTATTAGCAATAGGCTTTTGAGTAACTTTGGTGATATCTCTAAATGTAATTAATCCTTCAAGTTTATCGCCTTCTACAATTAAAAGCTTTTCAATTTTATTTTGCTGAAGTATTTTCTCTGCATCTTTTAAAGACGTACCAACTGGCGCTGTTACTAGATTTTCGCTAGTCATTACTTCTACAATTGGTCTGGAATTTTGATGCTCGAAACGTAAATCTCTATTAGTTACAATACCTTTTAATTTTCCTGTGGCATCAACAATAGGAATACCTCCAATACTATGCTCTTTCATAGCTTGTTTAGCATCTGCAACAATTGCTGTTGTTGGCAAGGTTACAGGATCTATAATCATACCGCTTTCGGCACGTTTTACTTTACGCACTTTAGTCGCTTGCTCTTCTATGGTCATGTTTTTATGCAACACACCAATACCGCCTTCTCTAGCCATAGCTATTGCCATACGACTTTCGGTAACTGTATCCATAGCTGCAGAAACTATAGGTACATTAATAGTTATATTTCTTGTAAATTTTGATTGAATATTGACTTCGCGTGGAAGTACTTCAGAAAACGCTGGAACTAGTAGGACATCATCGTAAGTTAATCCTTCGCCTACTATTTTATTGTTGTGTGCTGTCATGTTGCAATTAGAATTAATTGCGCGTAAAGATACGACTTATATATGAAACTATCTCGAAATTTTTTCTCTTATAAAATCTTTCCGAAAATTATCTTTATTTATTCTAAATAAGTTTTGAAAAACTAAAAATGATTATTATTTTTGCACGCTGAAAACAAATTATTTTTAATCAGTCCAAATAAATGAGAACTAAATTTTTATTCTTCATCTTATTAATTACTAGTAGTGTAATAGCTCAAAACACAAAAGATTCTATTACCAACAATACAGATTCTATTCAAAAATTAGAAGAAGTTTTAATTAAAACAAATGTAATATTTGGTAACAAATACATGGCAAAAAACCGCACAGGTTCTGCATATTACATTTCGCCAACAGAATTAAAAAAACTAGGTTACACAGATATTAACCGTGTTTTAAAAACTGTTCCTGGTGTAACCATTGTAGAAGAAGATGGTTTTGGTCTACGTCCTAACATTAGTTTAAGAGGTACTTCTCCAGAACGTAGTGCAAAAATTAGCTTAATGGAAGATGGTGTATTGATTGCTCCTGCACCATACAGTGCTTCTGCTGCTTATTACTTTCCTTCTGTTGCAAGAATGGAAGCTGTAGAAATTTTAAAAGGTAGTAGCCAAGTGCAATATGGTCCTTTTACTTCTGGTGGTGCTATAAATATGGTGTCTACACAAATTCCTGATCATTTTTCTGGTAGAATTAAAGCCTCTTACGGAAGCTTTAACAGCGGACAAGTTTATGCGTCTGTTGGAGACAGCAACAAAAATTTTGGATATAATGTTGAATATTTAAACTTTAATTCTGATGGATTTAAAAATCTATTAAACGATGCAAATACTGGGTTTGACAAGAATGACGTTGTTGCTAAATTTAGATTGAACACAGATAAAGAAGCAAAAATCCAACAAAGTTTTGAAACTAAATTTCAGTTTGCAGATGAAGTGTCTAATGAGACCTACCTAGGATTAACAGACACAGATTTTAAGAATAATCCTTTTGATAGTTACGCAAGTTCTCAAGAAGATAAAATGACTAATGAGCATATTCAATTATTATTAACTCATAACATTGAATTTTCTAAAAATTTCGCCATTACAACCAATGGTTACTTTAATAGATTTGAAAGAAACTGGTATAAATTAAACGATATTACAGCTAATGGTGATAATGTAAGTATTGCTAACATTGTATCTAATCCAGATTTATATCCTACCCATTTTAGTTATATGACAGGTTTAGAAAACTCACCAGCAGATGCTTTAACGGTTAAAGCAAATAATCGTAAGTACATTTCTAAAGGTGTTCAAACTAAATTAGATTATCATTTTTATGGTGAAAACACATTTCATGATATTGAACTAGGGTTAAGATATCACTATGATGAAGAAGATCGTTTTCAATGGAAAGACTACTATAGCATTGAAAATAATTCTATGCAATTAACCACTAAAGGTATACCTGGTACAGATGCTAACAGGATTAGTAGTGCAAATGCTTTTGCTTCATACATTATGTATAAGTTTAAATATAAAAACTTAACATTAACTCCTGGTTTACGTTACGAAAACATTGTGCTTAAACGTGAAAATTATGGCACAAGTGATATAAGCAGAACAGGTAGCAATTTATCTGTAAGAGAAAATAAAGTCGATATTTTTATTCCTGGTATTGGTTTTAATTACAAATTCAATAACAACTACTCTGTTTTTGGTGGAGTACATAAAGGATTTTCGCCTCCAGGAAATGAAGATGGTCAAAAACCTGAAGAAAGCATTAACTACGAGTTAGGATCAAGATTTAACTTTAAAGGTATTCAAGGTGAAGTTGTTGCCTTTTACAACGACTACAGCAACCTTTTAGGTAGTGATCTTGCTGCTAGTGGCGGAACAGGTAGTTTAGATGTGTTTAACGCAGGAGAATCTACCGTAAAAGGACTAGAAGTTCTTTTAAATTATGATGCACTTCAAAATAACACCAACTTTTCTTTACCTATTACTGTAGGTTACACTTATACTGATACTGAGTTTTTAAACAGTTTTGGTAGTGATGATGGTATTTGGGGAACTGTTTCTGAAGGAGATGAAATACCATATATTGCAAAGCATCAATTAAATGCAAGTATTGGTTTAGAACACAAAAAATATTCAATTAACTTAAACGGAAGATATAATGGTGCTTTTAGAACAGTATCTGGTACTGGATCTATTCCTGATAATCAAAAAGTAGAATCGGCTATCGTTTTAGATTTAGCTGGTCGTTACCATATCACTTCAAAATTAAGTGCAACAGCTAACATTATTAACCTACTAGATAATGAATACGCAGTATCAAGAGTACCTGCAGGATTAAGACCTGGTCATCCTTTTGGTATCTATGCTGGATTAGAATTTCAGTTTTAAAAAGTAAAAAATTAGTTAAACAAAAAGAGCTTGTAAAATATACAAGCTCTTTTTTTAATGATAAAAATTGAAAATTTTACTCGCCTCATTATAAGCGCTTTCAAAAGACATCGCATTTAAGTCATGCGCCTTTTTTGTAGTTAGATAAGAAAAGACTTTTTCTGTTGGCATATTTCCTGTTAATTCATCTTTAGCCATAGGACAACCACCAAAACCTTGTATAGCACCATCAAAACGTCTACAACCTGCATTGTAAGCTGCATCTACTTTTTCAAACCAAGTACTTGGCGTAGTATGCAAATGCGCACCAAATTCGATATTTTGATATTTCGGAATTAAATTTGAAAACAAATAATCTATATTTTCTGGATTAGATGTACCAACTGTATCACTTAAGGATAAAATTTCTACACCCATTTTACTCAGTTTTTCTGTCCACTCGCCTACTATTTCGACATTCCAAGGATCACCGTAAGGATTACCAAATCCCATTGAGATATAAACCACTACCTTTTTATTAGCTTGGTCTGCAGTATTTAAAATGTCGTTTAACAAGTCTACAGATTGCGCTATTGTTTTATGCGTATTACGCATTTGAAAGTTTTCTGATATAGAAAAAGGATAACCCAAATAATCAATTTCTGGATGTTGACAAGCATCTTGAGCACCACGTAAATTTGCTACAATTGCCAATAATTTACTTTTGGTTTTGCTTAAATCTAATTGCGCTAACACTTCGGCTGTATCTACCATTTGCGGTATAGCTTTAGGCGACACAAAACTTCCAAAATCTATCGTATCAAAACCTACACGTAATAAAGACTGTATGTACTGTACTTTTTTTTCGGTAGGAATAAATTGCTTGATGCCTTGCATGGCATCTCGCGGACATTCGATTACTTTTACTAGGTCGTTTTTCATGGTCTTCCAAAGATAAAAAAGAAATAGATTTTTGGCTTTATTTCTTCTGAAAAAAGATGAATATAGCAATTCCTACAAACACAACTATTTGTAACCATTTTAGTACTAATCCAGTATTTTTATTCTGTTTTAAATACTCCGAAATAAATCCTGAAAGCACTGCGATTGCAGAAAAAATTATTAAAGATGTGAGCATAAACAGTAATCCCAATACATAAAATTGCGTTACTGTTGATAAGGTTTCTGAAAATAAAAACCCAGGAAAAAATGCCAAAAAGAAAATAGACACTTTTGGGTTTAACACATTCATTATTACACCTTGCTTAAATAGTTGCCACAAACTCTTTTTTGGTGTGTTTTCAGTAGTTAAAGCAACTTCAGCATCACTTTGATAAACTTTATAAGCCAAATACAATAAGTAAACAGCACCTAAAATTTTAAGGATTAGAAAAAGTATATCGTTATTTTTAATAATAGCAGACACACCAAAAGCAACCAATGTTGTGTGTACCAAACAACCAGAAATTAAACCTGCAACGGTTGCTAAACCATAATTACGACCATTAGTTATGCTTTGCATTAACACATAAATATTATCTGGTCCAGGCGATATGGCTAAAGCCGAAGTCGCTACAACAAACCCTAATAAGGTTTCAACAGTCATTTAATTTTGGTTTAAAATAGCTTGATTAATCTGCTTGATTAATCGTGGTCCTTCATAAATAAAACCAGTATAAATCTGTACTAAATCTGCTCCTGCTTCTAGTTTTTCTAATGCATCTTCAGCACTGTGGATTCCTCCAACACCAATAATTGGGAATGCTTTATTACTTTTTTCTGCTAGGTATTTAATCACTTTTGTCGATTTCTCTTTTATAGGTTGACCGCTTAAACCTCCATTACCGATAGCTTCCAAACGTTCTGTCGATGTTTTTAGTCCTGTGCGATCTACAGATGTGTTGGTTGCAATAACTCCATCTAGTTTTGTTACTTTGATGATTTCAATAATTTCATCTAACTGAATGGTATTTAAATCTGGAGCAATCTTAAGTAAAATTGGTTTTTTAGGTCTCGACTGCGCTCGACCTGACAATTCTTCGTTAGCTTTTTGCACTTCGCTAATAAGCTCTAACAAATAATCTTTATCCGTTAATTTAGCGTGACTTCCAACGTTTGGACAACTTACATTAAGCACAAAATAATCAACATACGGATGTAAACCGTTAAAACACTCAAGATAATCTCTGGTGTAATCTTCTGGTGCTGTATCGGTGTTTTTACCAATATTTCCACCAATAATTAGCTGTCCTTTATTTTGTTTTAATTGGGTAATTGCTGCTTCTAAACCTTCGTTATTAAAACCCATACGATTTATAATTCCTTGGTCGTCTTTTAATCTGAACAAACGTTTTTTTGGATTTCCAGCTTGTCCTTTTGGCGTTACGGTTCCTATTTCTATAAATCCAAAACCAAAGTTGGCTAATTCATTATACAGCACTGCATTTTTATCAAAACCTGCTGCTAATCCAACTGGATTTTTAAAGGTTAATCCAAAAAGATTGCGTTGTAGTTGCTTATCTTCTACAACATATAAACGTCTAAACACCGAAGTCATTCCTGGTATTTTAGAGGTTAATTTAACAAGCTTAAATGTAAAATGATGAATTTTTTCAGGATCGAAACTAAAAAAAAGCGGTCTTAGAAGGGATTTGTACATCGTGTAATGTTTGCACAAAAGTAGTGTGAAAAAATGTGATTTACAATTTATGTCGAAGCTCTTAACTGTTTTTAATAAAATTCGTCAGTTTGAGTGAATTTTTATGATTAAAATGAATAAAAATTTGTATCGAAAACAAGAATTTTAATGTATTATTAGTTCTCGATAAAATTTTTTCGCACAAATTCGACTACGCTCAGTTGCTACTCAAAAATCACTCAAACTGACGTTTATTTAATTTTACCAATAAATGTACTATTGAAAATCTTGAATAATTGTACTTTTATACTTTCAAATAAAATAAACACTCAAAATATGATTTCAAAAGAAGACATCATCAAAAGATTTGTTAGCTACGTTACTGTAGATACCGAATCTGACCCAAATAGCGACACAACACCAAGTACCAAAAAACAATGGGATCTTGCCAATGCATTAGTGCAAGAATTACAACATATCGGTATGCAAGATGTAAGTATTGACCAAAACGCTTATATCATGGCGACATTACCAAGTAATGTGGATCATGACGTGCCAACTATTGGATTTATCTCGCATTTTGATACGTCTCCAGATTTTACTGGCGCTAATGTTAATCCTCAAATTGTAGATAATTATGATGGAAAAGACATTGTTTTAAATGAAGCTGAAAACATTGTTTTATCTCCAGATTATTTTGAAGATCTATTACTTTACAAAGGTCAAACCTTAATCACAACCGATGGTACAACGCTTTTAGGTGCTGATGATAAAGCTGGTATTTGCGAAATTATTTCTGCAATGGAATACCTTATCAAAAATCCTCAAATCAAACACGGAACCATTAAAGTTGGATTTACTCCAGATGAAGAAATTGGTCGTGGCGCACATAAATTTGATGTTGAAAAATTTGGTGCAGATTGGGCTTACACCATGGATGGAAGTCAAATTGGCGAATTAGAATACGAAAATTTTAACGCAGCTGGCGCTGTAGTTAAAGTAAAAGGAAAAATTGTACATCCTGGTTATGCTAAAGGAAAAATGGTTAACTCTATGTACATTGCTACAGAGTTTATCAACTCGTTACCAAGACTAGAAACACCTGAACATACAGAAGGTTACCAAGGATTTTTTCATTTATATTCTGTAAAAGGCGAAGTTGAAGAAACCGTATTAGAATATATTATTCGTGATCACGACAAAGAGCATTTTGAAGCTAGAAAAGAAGTGATGCAAAAGCTTACCGACGAGCTTAACCAACAATACGAACGTGAAGTAGTAACGATTGAAATTAAGGATCAATACTTCAATATGAAAGAAAAGGTAGAACCTGTAATGCATATTGTTGATATTGCTGAAGAAGCGATGAAACAATTAGACATTAAACCATTAATAAAAGCAATTCGTGGAGGAACAGACGGATCACAATTAAGTTATATGGGCCTACCTTGTCCCAATATTTTTGCTGGCGGACATAATTTTCATGGACGTTATGAGTATGTTCCAGTAGAAAGCATGATTAAAGCTACTGAAGTTATTTGTAAAATCGCTGAGTTGACCGCTGAAAAGCATAAGTAATGAAAATACAATGTCTAAAACACTTTTTATAATCTTTTCGTTTTGGTTTATACTTCCTGTGTTTTCTCAATTTAAGGATAAAAACTTCTTTTCTCATAAAAATGATAAAGAGATTATTGAAAGTGTTTTAGATAGTTTAAAAAAACCCAAATCTCTTGAAAGTTTATTCTTAAAAAGCAATAATGGGAATTATAAATCTTTAGGTTTTGATTATAAGATATATTCTTCTGTCATCTATAGAAAAAACCTTTTTTTAACATGTGATTTTCTTTATTTAAAAGATTCTTTAATTAGTTACGTTTTAAAACCAAAATTACCGAATAGTAAAAGGCTTCAAAAAAAACACTTAAAATTTTACAATAACACTTTTGAAGTTACAGAAGATAACACAATAAAACCTCTGTTTTACAATTATGAAACCTTTTACAAGCCTGTAAAGTACTATAAAGGTAAACCGATTTCTAATCCTGAAATAGACCACTTTATGTCTACAGAATCAGGTTTGCTTTATGGAGAAACTATTGGTTTTACTGCTAATACAATGGAGAACTGGAAATTATTACTTGATTTAGAAGACCAATTAACTAGTGATATTATCCTTCAACTTTTATATAGTAAAAACCCTGTTAGTAGAATTAATACCATTAAATATTATTATTTAAATTCAGAAAAATTTGCAGATAAAAGAGACGAAATTGAAAATACAATAAACTGGACTAGTCTAAGAGGTGACACATTAATTAATTCTGTTTATGGTTGTTTTTCAGAGCATTCATATTTAAGAATTATAGCTAAACAATTAGAAGAAAATTATATAAAACAAAAAACCTCACAAGACTAATCCTGTGAGGTTTTTATTTTATTTTGAGTTTGTAAGCTAAAGTTTACTTAGCATTTACTAATTCTACATCAAAAATTAAGGTGGCATCTGGTGGAATAACACCGCCAGCACCACGAGAACCGTAAGCTAAATCACTTGGTATTACAAAACGTGCTTTATCACCAACGTTTAATAATAAAATACCTTCGTCCCAACCTGGTATAACTTGTCCCATACCTACTAAGAATTCGATAGGTTCGTTACGTTTGTAAGAACTATCAAATACAGTTCCGTCTGCTAATTGTCCTTTATAATGTACAGAAACTTGATTACCTTTTTCGGCTTTTTTACCACTTCCTTTTTGTATGATTTGGTAACGTAAACCACTTTTAGTTTCATCAAAACCTGCTGCTAATTTATCTAACTCAGCACGTTTTGCTTCACGTTCTTCAGCAATACGTTTTTCTCTAGCACCTTCAAATACTCTAAAAGCTTCAATAGCGTTAAAGTTTTTTGCTGCATCACCTTCTCTTACAATTTCTAAAGATTCAATAACATCTCCTTGTTGGATAGCATCTACTACATCTTGTCCTTCTACAACTTTCCCAAATACGGTATGCTTACCGTCTAACCAATCTGTTGCAACGTGAGTGATAAAAAATTGACTACCATTTGTTCCTGGTCCTGCATTTGCCATACTTAAAACTCCTGGTCCATCGTGTTTTAAATCTGGGTGAATTTCGTCATCAAATTTATAACCTGGATTTCCTGTACCTGTACCTTGAGGACAACCACCTTGAATCATAAAATCACTAATCACTCTGTGAAATTTTAATCCATCGTAATAAGGTGTTCCTTGTGGTTTTGCAGAGTTTTCCATATTACCTTCTGCTAAAGCTACAAAGTTACCTACTGTTCCTGGTGTTTTTTCAAATTCTAAATTAACAAGAATTGCTCCTTTTGAAGTATTAAATTTTGCGTATAAACCGTCTTGCATTGTCGTATTTTTTTAATGAATTGCAAAGATACGTAATGATTTAAGATTTACTAATTTGGAATTACTTTTTTGAAATGAATTTATACTTCAATTGAAACACGAATTTCACGAATTGGCACTAATATTTTTAAGAAATAAAATTAGTGCCGCTAACTGATAACTGCTAACTGCTAACTGCTAACTAAAAAAACTAATTAGCGACTTCACTAATAAATTTTATTCGGTATAAACGTAACTCTTCGTCGTCGTAATCGCCATCAAATTCGTCTAAAGCTACATCTATCTTATCGGTTTCAGTTTCCATAAAATAGTCGTGTAGTTCTTCTTGCTGGTCTTCATCTAAAATTTCATCTATCCAATAATCGATATTTAATTTGGTTCCAGAATAGACAATAGCTTCCATTTCTTTTATAAATGCTGGCATTTCCATGCCTTTTGCAGACGCTATATCTGTTAATGGTAGCTTTCTATCTACATTTTGAATAATGTATAATTTTATTCCAGAATTACTTCCTGTAGATTTTACAATCATATCATCTGGTCTTATGATATCATTATCTTCTACATATTTGGAGATAAGTTTTACAAAATCTTTACCGTATTTTTTTGCTTTACCTTCGCCAACACCATGCACGTTAGATAATTCTTCTATAGAAATCGGGTATTTAAGTGCCATATCTTCTAAAGAAGGATCTTGAAAAATAACAAATGGTGGTACACCTAATTTTTTAGCGTTTGTTTTACGCAGGTCTTTAAGCATTTTCATTAATTGCTCATCTACTACTGCTCCACTTCCTTTAGATGCTGTTATAACATTATCTGTGTTATCTTCACTAAAATCATGGTCCTTTGTCATCATAAAAGATGTTGGGTTACTTAAAAAGTTTTTTCCTTCATCTGTAAGTTTTATAACACCATAGGTTTCGATATCTTTTTTTAGTAATCCAGCGACTAGCATTTGTCGTGTTAATGCCATCCAGTAACTTTTTTCTTTGTCTTTTCCTACACCAAAGAAAGGTTGTGTATCTGTTTTATGAGAATTAATTAAGGCATTAGATTTACCGACTATAACATTTACAAGTTCTTTAGACTTGTATTTTGCATTTGTTTTACTTACAACATCTAATATAATAGCGACATTGTCTTTTGCTTCTTCTTTTTCCTTTGGATGACGCATGTTATCATCCATATCGCCTCCTTCTCCTGTTTCGTTATTAAATTCTTCTCCAAAATAATGAAGAATAAATTTTCTTCTAGACATAGATGTTTCTGCAAAAGCAACTACTTCTTGTAACAATGCATGACCAATTTCTTGCTCTGCTACTGGTTTACCAGACATAAACTTTTCTAATTTTTCTATGTCTTTATAAGAATAATAAGCCAAGCAATGTCCTTCGCCACCATCTCTTCCAGCTCGACCTGTTTCTTGATAATAGCTTTCTATACTTTTTGGTATATCATGGTGAATTACAAAACGTACGTCTGGTTTATCTATTCCCATACCAAATGCTATTGTTGCTACAACTACATCAATATCTTCCATTAAAAACATATCTTGGTGAGACGCTCTTTTTTTAGCATCTAAACCTGCGTGATAAGGTACAGCCTTTATACCATTAACTTGTAGTACTTGTGCCAATTCTTCAACACGTTTTCTACTTAAACAGTAAACAATACCAGATTTACCTTCATGTTGTTTGATAAATCTAATGATGTCTGAATCTACATTTTTTGTTTTAGGACGTATTTCGTAATATAAATTAGGTCTATTAAAAGATGCTTTAAAAGTATTAGCATCTGTCATCCCTAAGTTTTTAAGAATATCTTCTTGCACCTTAGGTGTAGCTGTTGCTGTTAGACCTATAATTGGTATATTATCGCCTATACGTTTTATAATGTTTCTTAAGTTACGGTATTCTGGCCTAAAGTCGTGTCCCCATTCGCTAATACAATGGGCTTCATCAACTGCCATAAAAGATATTTTTACAGATCGTAAAAACTCTACATACTCATCCTTTGTTAAAGATTCTGGAGCTACATAAAGCAATTTAGTTACACCATTGGTAATATCTGCTTTTACTTGTTTTACTTCCGTTTTATTTAATGAAGAATTTAAAACGTGTGCAATACCATTTTCATTAGAGACACCTCTTATGGCGTCTACTTGGTTTTTCATTAAAGCTATTAAAGGAGAAACTACTATTGCTGTACCTTCTTGCATTAATGCTGGTAGTTGGTAACATAAACTTTTACCTCCACCTGTAGGCATAATAACAAAGGTATTGTTTTGATCTAATATACTTTTTATTACTTGCTCTTGTAAGCCTTTAAACTCACCAAAGCCAAAATATTTTTTTAATGCTGCATGCAAATCACTTTTCACTATACGAACGATTTGAAATTTTATTAATTAGTTACATTTAACACATAAAACAGCAAAATAATTTAAGAGTTTAAATATTTCACTAATGAAATAATCCCTAAATTTGCTGCTTTAAAATTAAAGATACTAAAATCTTTATAAACCAAAAAAATAAAATACTTTGAAAAATAATGCCTCCATATTAAAGAGTGCTAAAGAGACCATAGAATTAGAAGGACAAGCCATACTAAATTTAAAATCTTTATTAGACGATGATTTTGTTAACGCTACCCAATTAATCTACAACTCTAAAGGTCGTGTTATTATAACAGGCATAGGTAAAAGTGCTATTATAGCTACTAAAATTGTTGCTACATTAAACTCTACTGGCACACCAGCTGTGTTTATGCACGCTGCAGATGCTATACATGGTGACTTAGGTTTAATTTTAGAAGATGATGTTGTGATCTGCATTTCTAAAAGCGGAAATACTCCTGAAATTAAAGTTTTAGTTCCACTTATTAAGAACGCTAAAAATAAAATGATTGCCTTAACTGGTAACAAAGATTCTTTTTTAGGACAACATGCAGATTATGTATTAAATTCTTACGTACAAAAAGAAGCATGTCCTAATAATTTAGCACCAACAACAAGTACTACAGCTCAATTAGTTTTAGGTGATGCGTTGGCTGTTACTTTATTAGAATTACGCGGATTTACTAGCAGAGATTTTGCAAAATACCATCCTGGTGGCGCTTTAGGTAAAAAATTATACTTGCGCGTACTTGATATTTCTTCTGTAAACGAAAAACCTCAAGTTACGTTAAATACAAGCATTAGAGATGTTATTGTTGAAATTTCTGAAAAACGTCTTGGTGTTACAGCTGTTGTAGAAGACAAAAAAATTGTGGGTATCATTACAGATGGCGATTTAAGACGTATGCTTAGTAAAGTAGACGATTTTTCTTCGCTTACAGCAAAAGATATTATGAGCAGCAACCCAAAACGCATAGCAGAAGATGCTATGGCTATAGATGCTATGGAAGTACTTGAAGAGAATGGAATCTCTCAATTACTGGTTGAAAAAGAAGGTCATTATGCTGGTGTTGTACATTTACACGATTTAATAAAAGAAGGTATTATATAATGGCAAAAAAGGATGTAAACGAGATGTCTTTTTTAGATCATCTTGAAGATTTAAGATGGCATCTTATACGTATTGTTGGTGCCGTTATACTTTGTGGCACAGTCGCTTTTATCTTTAAGGGATTTATTTTTGACAATATCATTTTTGCGCCTAAAAAAATGGAATTTCCTACCTACCAATGGTTATGCGCTCTTGCAAACTTGGTTAGTGTAGAAGGCTCTACTTTTTGTGGAGAATCTTTCCCGTTTATCATCCAAAACAGGACGATGGCTGGTCAGTTTTCTGCACATATATGGACGTCTATTTATGCAGGATTCATCATCGCTTTTCCTTATGTTATATATCAACTATGGAAGTTTATTAGTCCAGGACTTAATGATAATGAACGTAATACTTCAAGAGGATTTATTGTAGTTTCATCTTTATTATTCTTTTTAGATGTTTTATTTGGGTATTATGTAATAACACCTCTATCTATAAACTTTTTAGGAACATATACGGTAAGTGCAGAAGTATCTAACGAGATTGACATTTCATCTTACATAAGTTTAGTAAGAGCTTCTGTAATTGCTTCAGGAATTATTTTTGAACTACCTATTTTAATTTACTTTTTAACCAAATTAGGTTTAGTAACACCAGAAATTTTACGCAAATACCGAAAGTTTGCGCTGGTTATTGTTTTAATTATTTCAGCAGTAATCACACCACCAGATATAGCTAGTCAAATTATTGTCGCTATTCCGGTTATTATTTTATATGAAATTAGTATTCATATTTCAAGAATTGTATTAAAAAGAGAAAGAAAAAACACCAAATCACATGTCAAACCTAGTTAAAGACTTTAACGATTATAGAGCCAAGATGAATGATAAAATTCTTGGTGATAATAACAAAATAATAAAACGTATTTTTAACTTAGACACCAATGCTTTTGCTGCAGGTGCATTAGACGTAAAAACTAAAGAGCTACTTGGTTTAGTTGCCTCTACAGTATTGCGTTGTGACGATTGTGTAAAATACCATTTAGAGTCTTGTTATAAAGAAGGTGTAACAAAAGAAGAAGTAATGGAAACTTTAAGTATTGGTACACTAATTGGCGGTACAATAGTAATTCCTCACTTACGTCGCGCTTACGAATATTGGGAAGAACTTGAAAACCAAAAGGGTTAAACTTTATATAAAATAAAAGTGACACTTTAATAGTTATATTGAAATGACTATTTTTAGCAAAATTAAATCAACAGATGAAGCTTAGAGCCGAACATTTAATGAAGTCCTACAACGGACGAAAAGTAGTAAAAGACGTATCTCTTGAAGTTAATCAAGGTGAAATTGTTGGACTTTTAGGACCTAACGGTGCAGGTAAAACAACGTCTTTTTACATGATTGTTGGTTTAATTAAGCCTAATGGCGGAAATATTTTTTTAGACAATACTAATATTACCAATTACCCAATGTACAAACGTGCTCAAAATGGTATTGGTTACTTAGCCCAAGAAGCTTCTGTATTTAGAAAATTAAGTATTGAAGAAAATATTTTAAGCGTACTACAATTAACTAAACTTAGTAAAAAAGAACAATTAATGCGTATGGAAGCGTTAATTGAAGAGTTTAGTTTAGGTCACATACGTAAAAACCGTGGTGATTTATTATCTGGTGGAGAGCGACGCCGTACTGAAATTGCGCGCGCGTTGGCAACAAACCCAAGTTTTATTTTATTAGATGAGCCTTTTGCTGGTGTAGATCCTGTTGCTGTAGAAGACATACAACGTATTGTAGCACAGTTAACAAAAAAGAATATTGGCATCTTAATTACAGACCATAACGTACAAGAAACGTTAGCTATTACAGATCGTACATACCTAATGTTTGAAGGTAGTATACTTAAAGCTGGTGAACCAGAAGAATTAGCTAATGATGAAATGGTGCGTAAAGTATACCTAGGTCAAAACTTCGAGTTACGTAAAAAGAAAATACGCGAGTAGGTTTTTCAGCTTTCAGTGGGCAGTTTTCTATCTAGAGTATTCAACAAGCAGTGACTTAAGATTTAAAGGTTTATGTCAGTTCGGGTGTTTTAAGAGGAACGAGTAAAATGTATCGAGAACTCTTTTAACTACAAAACCATGTAATTATTTTTTGTTGAGTAAGATATATCTAAGCGTTGTGCAACTTATGGAAAAACAGAATTTCAATCATAAATGAACATTGAAAAAATAATTTATTTCCTACTTTTTATACCATTTCTTTGGCTTCTGATTTTTGACCAACAAAAGCTGAAAATAAAAAAGGTATTTCTTAAATATTTATTGATTTCAATAGGGATTTTGATTTTAGGGATTGTTTACGAACATTTTTTCACAGCTGCTAATAAATCGCTTGTCTATTTTGGTTCTCAAATGACGTTGATTTTCATAATATTGTATAAAATAATCCGTATTCCATATTATTGGATTTTTAAACGTGAACCTGAAATCAATCAATACTCTGAAAAGAAAATTGATATTATACCAACTCTAATTATAGTTATGGGAACAGTACTGTTACCTTTTCTAATTGACAGTATGATTATCCAAAAAATAATGGAATTTGAATATAATCCAGAGACTAAAACTGTTTCTGTAGATTGGAATTTAATAAAAGACTGTGAATAAAAAACGGTGTACAACAAAGAACTGAGGCAATAAACAAGTAAAATA
>Ga0105235_100340_pt1 | contig 17326 bp, 16 predicted proteins | sample Virmet3819_2500_FD_90059 | JGI IMG/M metagenome (GOLD analysis project Ga0105235, IMG submission 90059) | Marine viral communities from the Southern Atlantic ocean transect to study dissolved organic matter and carbon cycling - metaG 3819_2500 | ecosystem: Environmental > Aquatic > Marine >... | reverse complement strand
GTTTCTCTATTCACTTCGTTGGCCATGGCAAAGCGTGGTATAAGCGAATTATTTATCGCATCTATGAATACAGGAAGCGTTGGACTGCGCGGAGAGAAAAATTGTTCACACGTTTTACTGGTGATCGCCTCAACGGTATTGTTCATATTCACTTTATATCGGCGTTTATTACCGTGAATAAAGCTTTCTAGAAATTTATCGAAAGCAGGGTTTGGAAGTTCTTTATCTCTTTGTAGCGCTAAATAGTTAATATCGTTTTTGGCTATTATTTTAACGAGCTTATAAGCAATGCCATTTTTCTTATCCATGGCAAACTCGTTTTCCAAACCTCTGAAATAGATAAAAAGCTTTTCGCCTGTTTTGAAAAACGCGTCTTTTGAGAGCTTTATTTGTAGTCCTTCAAGTGAAATATCAACACTCAAGCCTCGCATCGACTGATTTGCACTGTTGAAAATTTCAACGGCCACAGCAAAGTTCATTCGCTCCGTGTTGCGCTGACTGTAATCTAGAAGATTGACGGTGGGGACTTTAAATTGTTCTAACACGGCAGAGCGTTTTTTGGCTGTAGGGTTATCTTTGTCTGCGATTTCCTGTGCTAACTCTTTTTCCCGCAACAATCGAAAGTTGTTTTCAGTATTCTGGACCGCCTCGTAAACGCCATAAGTGTAGCGACCAAACACGCGCAGTTGCTCTTCGAACTTATCGACAGCAAGATCATCCATGTAGTGGCTTCGACCTTCATGCACATACTTTCTGCACTTGCCATCTACATGCCCTCTCAAATCAATGGTGCGCATACATGGCTTTGCTAAACGCTTCACTTCCATTTTTATTAAGAAACGTTTTTCCTTGGGCACATCTGCGGCAATTTGAAGCAACACTTGGTTAAACTCAGGCTCGTTAACCATGGGCTTTAACTGTTCAATTATATCAGCGTATTGCTTTAAATCTTGACTCATGAAGGCGCAACTTTACTCTTAGTTTTCATTATTCTAGTTTTTATCGGCCAATCAGGAAAACACATTAACCCATAAAGTTATAATACTTTTGGCTAAAATCATAAGTATAGCTAGGGGTTAGGTTTCTGATTAATTCCCTTTTATAGCATGTTAGAATACTATTTTTAGTCTTTGGATAATACTGGAATATGGCAAAACGTAAAACTGCTTATGTGTGTTCTGATTGCGGGGCAGAGTTTCCTAGATGGCAGGGACAATGTTCCGAGTGTAAAGCGTGGAACACAATAAGTGAGTTTGTGGTCGCAAGTGCGAAAAGTGTCGCTCGACAAACCACGTCTGGTTATGCAGGGCAAACCGCAGCTAAAATTGAAACCCTCAACGCAATTGACTTAGAGTCACTTCCGCGATTTTCTTCAACGTTTAAAGAACTCGATAGAGTACTCGGTGGCGGTATAGTTCCGGGAGCTGCTATGTTGATAGGTGGTTCGCCAGGTGCAGGTAAGAGCACGCTGCTTCTGCAAGTAATGTGTCAGATGGCCAAAAGCGAAACTGCGCTTTATGTCACAGGGGAAGAATCGCTTCAACAAGTTGCTATGCGAGCAAAGCGTTTAAACCTTCCTGATGACAAGTTGATGATGTTAGCTGAAACAAACGTTGAGACAATATGCGACTTAGCGTTGACGAAAAAACCTAAAATTATGGTTATCGACTCGATTCAGGTTATGCATGTTTCAGATGTCCAGTCTGCTCCGGGAAGCGTTTCGCAGGTAAGAGAAAGTGCTGCGTACTTAACGCGTTTTGCGAAACAAAATCACATTGCTATGTTTATTGTGGGTCATGTTACAAAGGATGGAAACTTAGCGGGTCCAAAGGTCCTTGAGCACTGCATCGATAGCTCCATGATGCTTGAAGGAGAAAGTGACGGGCGATATCGCACGTTGCGCAGTCACAAAAACCGTTTCGGAGCGGTCAATGAACTTGGTGTATTTGCTATGACCGAAAGGGGGTTAAAGGAAGTCAGCAACCCATCTGCCATTTTCTTGAGCCGCGGTGATAACGATACGCCCGGGTCTAGTGTGATGGTAATTTGGGAAGGTACGCGGCCTTTGCTGGTAGAAATACAAGCACTAGTAGATTACTCACAAATGTCTAACCCCAGGCGCATTGCGGTTGGTCTTGATCAGAACCGGCTTTCAATGCTGTTAGCTGTGTTGCATCGTCATGGCAATGTACAAATGAACGATCAAGATGTATTTGTTAACGTGGTTGGAGGCGTGCGTGTTTCGGAAACAAGCGCTGACCTAGCGCTATTGTTAGCTATGATTTCCAGCTTTAGAAACCGTTCGTTACCTAGAGAGCTGATCGTATTTGGAGAAGTGGGGTTGGCGGGTGAAATACGTCCCGTTCCTAATGGAACAGAGCGCATAGTAGAAGCAGCAAAGCATGGTTTTAAGCGTGCAATTGTGCCAAAAGCAAACGCACCTAAACAGCCTATTAATGGTATGCAGGTTGTGCCGGTGGCACGACTGTCTGAAGCATTAGATGCGTTAGAGTAAAGTTATTCGCATGGCCTGAAATACTGACGTTCTAGAGCAAACAAGTTATTTTGTTTGGGTAAAGTGCGCTCAATAATATGCATACGAGGCTAACAATGATTTATAAGTCGTCTTTCAGTCTTGTTCAATACAGCCGCAAGCTAATGGGCGTCTTGATAAACCGCATTAACTAGCGCGTTTAAATCTTTTTCCTCAATACTCGCATCTTCGCTGTTTAAAGTAATGAGGCGGCGAAGAGCGCTAATACTCTCTACGTCCATACGCTCAACTTTGCAGCCAAGAGATACACGCTCTTTCCTGCTATCGGCATGGCGGTATAACTGTGAGATATAAAGGGTAATAACAGGGCTATCTTCGTTTGCCTGAAAAGTAGCGACGTAGGGGTCGTGGCTATCGAAAGGTAAGTTTAACAAGGCTGTTTCAGTCGCCTGAAGCTTGATGCCCTGAAGCGACACATCACTGACTATCACGTCGATACTCGTATCGTTATGTGTTAGCGTGCCGTTAACATCTAGTGATACACGTTGAAATTGGCGCTTATCTGTCATTACTTTCTCACTTGGCTTTTGTTTCCGTTGTCAGTATTGGCTAATTTGCGCGCCTTCGCAACGAATGCCACTAAATAAAAAAGGCCTAAATCACTGATTAAGGCCTTTCATATTATTGGGATATAGGTGAAACCTATCTCATTTTTCTATGGATTATTTCGCCATGCGCTTATATTTAAGGCGGTGTGGCTCAACAATATCCTGTCCGAATTCTTGCTTCAGCCAGCCTTCATAGTCTGAATAGTTACCTTCAAAGAAATTGATGTTGCCTTCATCACGATAATCCATAATGTGTGTAGCAACGCGGTCAAGGAACCAACGGTCGTGCGAGATAACCATGGCACAGCCAGGGAATTCCAACAACGCATTTTCTAAAGCGCGAAGTGTTTCAACATCAAGGTCGTTGGTTGGCTCATCCAGTAGCAATACGTTACCGCCCGCTTTAAGCAGTTTCGCAAGGTGAACACGGTTACGCTCACCACCCGACAAGTCCTTGATAAATTTCTGCTGGTCAGTGCCTTTGAAGTTGAATCGGCTGCAATATGCGCGGCTATTTATTTCAAAGTTACCAATGCGAATGATATCTTGTTCGTCAGAAATTTCTTTCCATACGGTGTTGTTTTCGTTCATGTGGTCACGGAACTGTTCTACCGCAGCAATTTGAACAGTTTCACCTAAATCGATGGTTCCTGAATCTGGTTGCTCAGCACCAGTAAGCATTCTGAACAAGGTCGATTTACCCGCACCGTTAGGACCAACGATACCCACAATGGCACCCTTTGGTACTTTAAATGTCAGGTCGTCGATAAGTACGCGATCGCCATAAGACTTTTTAAGGTTGCTCACTTCAATAACCTTGTCACCTAAGCGCTCACCTGGCGGGATGAAAAGTTCGTTGGTTTCGTTACGCTTTTGGTAATCGCTGGTGGAGAGCTCTTCAAAGCGGGCCATACGGGCTTTACTTTTAGCATGACGACCTTTTGGATTTGAGCGCACCCACTCAAGCTCCTGCTTCATGCTCTTCATACGTGCAGTTTCAGTACGCTCTTCTTGTTCAAGTCGGTTTTCTTTCTGTTCCAACCATGAAGAGTAGTTACCTTCCCATGGAATACCTTCACCACGGTCAAGTTCTAAAATCCAACCCGCTACGTTATCAAGGAAGTATCTATCGTGGGTAATGGCTACCACAGTACCTTCGTAATCGTGAAGGAAGCGTTCTAGCCACGCAACCGACTCTGCATCCAAGTGGTTGGTAGGTTCGTCAAGAAGCAGCATCTCAGGCTTTTCTAAAAGCAGGCGACATAGCGCTACACGACGCCTTTCACCACCAGAGAGCTTACTTACATCAGCATCCCACGGCGGAAGGCGTAGGGCATCTGCTGCTCGCTCTAGTGCATTTTCCAAGTTATGTCCGTCTTTGGCTTGAATGATGGCTTCTAGCTCGCCTTGCTCTTTCGCAAGCGCGTCGAAATCGGCATCCGCTTCTGCATATGCAGCGTACACTTCGTCAAGGCGAGTGAGCGCGTGCTTAACATCAGCAACGGCCTCTTCAATATTGCCGCGAACATCTTTTGTTTCATCAAGCTGCGGTTCTTGAGGAAGGTAGCCTACCTTAAGTCCAGGTTGAGGGCGCGCTTCACCTTCAATATCAGTATCGATACCGGCCATTATACGAAGCAAGGTTGACTTACCTGCGCCGTTTAGACCTAGCACACCAATTTTGGCGCCAGGAAAGAAGCTAAGTGAAATGTTTTTAAGAATGTGTCTGTTTGGTGGGACGATTTTGCCCACTCGGTGCATACTGTAAACGTATTGAGCCATGCTAATCCTCGCTGAAAAAGCGGTGAAAAATAAAAACTTCTAAGGCGTGTTGAACTGCAATGCACGAAAGTCGGCAATAAAGTTCAACACGTCCTAACTGGTGGCATATTCTACTCGTAACAGGGTAGTTTGTGCTAGTGACTTACACAAAGGTAGCTCGTGCCTGTGGAAATTTTGAGCGCTTGGGGTAAAAAGGTGAATTTATCCATCGGTCGATGAGACGATTTAATGTAAACTTAGCGTTATAAATCGAGAAGAGTTGATCCGTTGCCAGCGTGATAGTCAATCGCAAAACCCTTCAGAATCAACACTCGATACCATCAAACATCCGAACAGGTAATAAAGATGACCGCCATGAATAAACGCACATACAGTTTGGACGAATTAGCTAAACATGTTGGTGGGGAAGTGCAGGGTGATGGAACTATCACGATTTCTGCAGTGGGCACGCTATCTGGTGCGGCTTCGCATCAAATTTCGTTTCTTACAAACCCTAAATATAAGCCGCAGTTAAAAGATACGAAAGCCGGTGCGGTAATTCTGCACGAAAGTTTAAAGGGTGATAGCCCTGTTCCTGCGTTAGTTGTGGGTAACCCACACGCTGCATTTGCACTTATAGCTCAGTTATTTGATACCACGCCATCAGTAGCCACTGGTATTGCAGAGTCAGCGGTAATCGCTCCTTCTGCTCGAATCGGTAGTGACGTGTCTCTTGGACACAACGTCATTGTTGAAGAGAATGTCGTCTTAGGTGACCGAGTAACTGTTGGAGCCAATACCGTTATCCGCAGAGGCACGCACATTGGTGAAGACTGTATTATTCATCCTAATGTGACCATCTATCACGATGTGGTCATCGGTAAGCGCGTGACTATCCATAGCCAAACAGTTATTGGTGCGGCAGGCTTTGGTTATGCAAACGATAAAGGGGTCTGGATCCCAATTCCACAGACTGGTTCGGTTCGCATTGGCGACGATAGTCAAATTGGGGCGAGTAGCAGCATCGACAGAGGTGCAATGGAAGATACGTTACTTGGCACTAACGTTATCATCGATAATCAGGTTCAAATTGGTCACAATTGTATTATTGGCGATCACTCATGCATTTGCGGCGCTACAGGTATTGCTGGCAGTTGCCATATCGGCAAGCACGTTATTATTGGCGGTGGAGTGGGCATAAATGGCCACATTAGCATTTGCGACAACGTTCAAGTGACAGGTTACACAATGATAGTTCAAGATATTACTGAGCCAGGTGTATATTCGTCGGGGCAGCCAGCTCAAACCAACCGGGACTGGCGCAAAAATACAGTTCGCCTTGCTAAAATTGGTAGTTTATTCGACCGTGTTAAAGCCCTCGAAAAACAGGTCTGATCTCGCTCAAGCGCAGGTTTTACGTTAAACCTGCGCCATTTATATTAATTTGGTCATAAAGCGGTATACAAGCAACTCAAAATGACTAGAATATGGCTCGAATTTGAGCAATCAGTGCGTAACGCCGTATAAAAACCGCAGTTAAGGAGCCCCCATGTTTTCTCGCGAAATGAATATAGCTGACTTCGATCCTGAATTAGCCAATGCCATGGCTAAAGAAGTTGAGCGTCAAGAACATCACATCGAACTCATTGCCTCTGAGAACTATTGTAGCCCACGTGTAATGGAAGCTCAGGGTTCTCAGCTTACGAATAAGTATGCTGAAGGCTACCCTGGTAAGCGCTATTACGGTGGTTGTGAGCACGTAGACGTTGTTGAACAACTTGCTATCGACCGTGCAAAGGCACTATTTGGTGCGGACTACGCGAACGTTCAACCGCACGCTGGTTCACAAGCTAACTCTGCCGTTTTCATGGCATTACTTGACGCAGGTGATACAGTTCTGGGTATGAGCCTTTCTGAAGGTGGTCACCTTACTCATGGTTCACACGTAAACTTTTCTGGTAAAACATACAACGCTGTACAGTATGGTCTGAACAAAGAAACCGGCGAAATTGATTACGCACAAGTTGAAGCTCTAGCCAAAGAACACAAACCGAAGATGATTATCGGCGGTTTCTCTGCGTATTCAGGTATTGTTGACTGGGCAAAATTCCGCGAAATCGCAGATAGCGTAGGTGCTTACTTGCTTGTAGATATGGCGCACGTTGCTGGTCTTGTGGCTGCTGGTGTTTATCCAAACCCACTTCCTCACGCACACGTAGTAACGACGACAACTCACAAAACCCTTGCGGGTCCGCGTAGTGGTCTAATCCTATCTTCTTGTGGCGACGAAGCGATTTACAAAAAGCTTAACAGCTCGGTATTCCCGGGTAACCAAGGCGGCCCGCTTTGTCACGTGATTGCAGCTAAAGCAGTAGCTTTCAAAGAAGCATTACAGCCAGAGTTTAAAGTGTATCAGCAACAGGTAGTGGCTAACGCGAAAGCGATGGTCGCTGTTATGCAAGAGCGCGGTTACAAAATCGTTTCTGGCGGAACAGACAATCACTTGTTCCTACTAGATCTTATTGACAAAGATATTACTGGTAAAGATGCCGATGCAGCACTAGGTGCAGCGAACATCACGGTAAACAAAAACTCAGTGCCAAACGATCCGCGTTCACCGTTTGTAACCAGTGGTCTTCGTATCGGTAGCCCGGCTATAACGCGTCGTGGTTTCAAAGAAGAGCAAGCTCAGCAAGTTGCAACATGGATTTGCGACATTTTAGACAACATGGGTGACGAATCTGTTATCAAACGTGTTCAAGAAGAAGTGGTTGCACTTTGCGCACAGTTCCCTGTTTATAAATAAATAGGTTTGTGTTTTATTGCGTACTTTGGTACTAATGCTGGACTATCTAGTCTAGATTAAGTTTCACGCGCCTAAGTACGCAATAATTAAGGATTATTCATGTTTTGCCCTTTTTGTTCAGAACAAGAAACAAAAGTTATTGATTCTCGTTTGGTTGCAGAGGGGCAACAAGTGCGAAGACGCCGTGAATGTATGGTGTGTCATGAGCGCTTCACCACCTTTGAAAGTGCAGAGCTTGTGATGCCCCGCGTTATAAAACGCGATGGCTCTCGCGAACCCTTCAACGAAGACAAACTTCGTGCAGGCTTACAACGCGCGTTAGAAAAACGCCCTGTTAGCACAGAAAAAGTTGAACAGTGTATTCTTTCACTCAAATCTCAGCTTCGCGCAACCGGCGAGAGGGAGGTGGGCAGTGAATTGCTTGGCAACTTAATTATGAAAGCCCTCAAAGAACTCGACAAAGTTGCCTATGTTCGGTTCGCCTCAGTTTATCGTTCCTTCGAAGACATACGTGAATTTGGAGAAGAGATTGCACGCTTAGGGGATTAGGGTCAGTAAACCTTAAACACTTAGGGCTACAACAGGAATCCAAGTGAACCACGCTACGGTTAAAAATGATTATTTTTGGATGGCAAAAGCCATTCAACTTGCCCAAAAGGGGCGTTTCACCACCTCACCTAATCCTCGTGTTGGCTGTGTGATTGTTGATGAAAACAATCAACTGCTCGGTCAGGGGTATCATGTCCAAGCGGGCACGCCCCACGCTGAAGTCCATGCACTCAGACAAGCTTCAAATGCTCGTAGCAACGGCGCTAAAGGTGCTACAGCATACGTAACCCTGGAGCCTTGCAGCCATTTTGGCCGCACGCCCCCTTGCGCTAACGCGCTTATCGAAGCGCAGGTAGCACGCGTTGTAGTGGCAATGACAGATCCTAATCCAAATGTATGTGGCAATGGCATAAACATGCTGCAAACCGCAGGTATCGAAGTCGTCAGTGATGTGATGGCCGCCGAAGCCGCTGCGCTTAATTCTGGATTCACCAAACGCATGCTTACGGGTAAACCTTTTGTTAGGGTTAAATTGGGTATAAGCCTAGACGGTAAAATTGCGCTTCAAAATGGAGTGAGCCAATGGATAACTGGGCCTGAAGCAAGACGTGATGTGCAGCGCTATCGCGCGCAAAGCTGCGCAGTGTTAACGGGTTCAGGTACTGTTGCGGCGGATAATCCCAGTCTTTTGGTGAGGGAACAAGAGGCAAAGTTCGAAAATTATCCACTTGAGCGTATTCGCCAACCTGTTCGCATCGTTGTGGATAGTCAGAGCAAACTAAACCGCGATTTTAATTTATTTAATGACGGTCACGTTACCTTTACTGCAACGTTGCAGGCCCACCCTGATACTTCAGTTGGTCATTACATCCAGGTTGATGAAAAAGATGGCAAGGTCGACTTACATGGGTTGATGTCAGCGCTAGGTGATAAACAGTACAATGAGGTATGGGTAGAAGCAGGCCCTGGACTTGCCGGTGCCCTATTGCAAGAAGGCCTTGTGGATGAGCTTATTTGCTATCAAGCACCCAAGCTATTGGGCGATAAAGGCGTGAGTATGGTCAATTTGCCAGCGTTCACCGCTTTAAATCAATCTATTTCACTCTCTCTTATTGAAAACCGTCAGGTGGGTAACGATATTAAGCTTATCTTCCGTCCTGATGTTGGCAACACCTGTCGTTAAAGCGACTAAAGAGGAACTTTATGTTTACTGGAATTATTCAAGCGTTGGGTACAATTAAGAAGCTCGACAATCGAGGCAATGATATTCGTTTAACGGTATCTTCATCTACGCTTGATATGTCTGATGTCGCTTTAGGCGATAGTATTGCGACCAATGGTGTTTGTTTGACAGTGACAGACATGGGGTCAGACTATTATTGCGCCGATGTTTCTGCTGAGACTATTAAGTTAACAGGGTTTGCACACTACAGTGCAGGGTCTACCGTGAATCTTGAAAAAGCGATGCGTCCCAGCGATCGTCTAGGTGGACACATCGTTTCTGGTCATGTTGATGGTGTCGGCCAAGTAACTCAGATTATTAAACATAAAGACTATGTAGAATTTTGGGTGAAAGCACCTGATGCGCTGGCTAAATATATCGCCCACAAGGGAAGTATCACCGTTGATGGCATAAGCTTAACGGTGAACGAAGTGAATGGTGCAGAGTTTATGCTTTGGATTATTCCCCACACGTTGCAAGAAACAATTATGGGAAGCTATAAAGTAGGCACAGCGGTGAATTTAGAGGTTGATGTTATTGCGCGCTATTTAGAGCGATTGATGCTTGGCGATAAAGCCGCTGAGCCAACAAGCAAGGGCATTGACATGGCATTTCTTGCCGAGAACGGATTTTTAAAAAAATAACCCTACAAGAAGCACACAATATGGCATTTAACACTACACAAGAAATAATTGAAGACATTCGTCAGGGTAAAATGGTTATCCTGATGGATGATGAAGACAGGGAAAACGAAGGCGACCTCATTATGGCGGCAGAGCACGTGACGCCTGAAGCCATAAATTTCATGGTGACCCACGCTCGCGGTTTGGTTTGTTTACCAATGACGCAAGAGCGCTGTCGCACGCTTAATCTTCCGCTAATGGTGGATAAAAACGAAGCGCAGTTTTCAACCAACTTTACCGTGTCCATTGAAGCGGCAACTGGCGTCACAACAGGTATATCAGCTGCCGATAGAGCAACAACCATAAAAGCTGCTGTAGCAAAAGACGCCAAAGCGACAGACATCGTGCAACCTGGTCATATCTTTCCGCTAATTGCAAAAGATGGTGGTGTTTTAAACCGAGCTGGTCACACTGAAGCGGGTGTAGACTTACCGCGTCTTGCTGGTTTAGAGCCAGCTGGGGTTATTGTTGAGATCCTTAATGAAGATGGCACCATGGCGCGCCGTCCAGAGTTAGAAAAGTTTGCAGCCAAGCACAACCTAAAAATAGGCACCATTGCAGATCTTATTGAATACCGTAACCTTAATGAAACGACTATTCAAAAAGTAGCTCAGTGTAATATGCCTACAGAATACGGCGATTTTGAGCTTCATACATTTAAAGATAGCATCGACAATCAACTGCACTTCGCTCTTAAAAAAGGCGATATCAAAGAAAACGAGCCTACGCTTGTCCGTGTACACCTTCATAATACGTTTAGTGATCTTCTCGGCTCTACTCGCGGTATTCATCGCTCGATGACGCTAGCCGATGGTATGCGAAAAATCTCAGAAGAAGGCGGTGTGTTGGTGCTGTTAGGTAAAGAAGAGCACATAGAAAGCCAAGTACGTCGGTTTGCCGCAGAAGACAGGGGTGAGCGTCCAACGGGAGCTGACTGGCAGGGCTCGTCACGCACTATCGGTGTAGGTAGTCAAATTCTTGCGTCTATGGGCGTGCACAAAATGCGCTTGCTTAGTAAGCCAATTAAATACCACGCACTTTCGGGTTACGGCCTTGAAGTAGTGGAGTACGTTCACGATTAGTGCTTAGCTGTAGGGCGGAGCTAAAGTACCAGTTTACGAATAGTTGAAGTTACAGAAACAATCGATTTAGTTTGGGCGCAGTTGTGGTATACTTCGCGCCGTTTTTTCTCGAGGAATTAAACCATGCAGGTAATTGAAGGTAATATCAGAGCAACCGGTAAAAAGTTTGCTATTGTTGTAGCTCGCTTTAATAGCTTTGTTGTAGAAAGCTTACTGGAAGGTGCTTTAGACACGCTAGAGCGTCACGGTGAAGTAAATGAAGATGACATCACAGTGGTTCGCGTGCCTGGTGCCTACGAGTTACCTGTAGTGGCTAAGAAATTAGCTGAGAAAAAGTCATTTGACGCTATCATTGCACTAGGTGCAGTTATTCGTGGTGGTACGCCCCACTTTGATTTTGTCGCAGGGGAGAGCAATAAAGGCCTTGCACAAGTATCACTTGAATACGGTATTCCAGTTTCATTTGGCGTAATCACCACAGATTCAATTGAACAAGCTATCGAACGTTCAGGTACTAAAGCGGGTAACAAAGGTGCAGAAGCTGCATTGGGCGCGCTTGAAATGGTTAACGTTATCGATGCTGTTGAAAAGCTTTAAGGTAAAAATTAAGTGAAAGTTTCAGCTCGTCGTAAAGCCCGTGAATTAGCCCTGCAAGGGATATATTCATGGCAAATGAGTCACAACGATATTCAGCAAGTTGAACTGGCGCTAGCCACCAGTAACGACATGCAAAAGGTGGATATGGCGTACTTTCAAGCGTTGTTACGAGGCGTTGCACACAACGCGAGTAAGCTTGATACTACCATTAAACCGTATCTTGGTCGTCTGCCTGAAGAGTTGGACGCAATAGAAAAAGCGATCTTGCGCATTGCGACGCTGGAACTGACTGAGCGCATTGATGTACCTTATCGCGTAATTATTAATGAAGCGATTGAGCTTGCTAAGGCATTTGGTGCTGAAGAAAGCCACAAGTTCATTAATGGCGCACTGGATAAAGCAGTGCGCACGTTGCGTAAAGACGAGCGCGACTAACCTTACCGTGGCGGCATGGATTGCCGCTAAAGGGTTTAAAAAATACTGTGAAAGAATTTGATCTTATCGGCCGCTATTTTTCAAACAGTGGCCATCGACGTAAAGATGTTGTTATTGGTATAGGCGATGACTGTGCTGTAACAACGGTTCCTGAAAATCAACAGCTAGCCGTTACCACTGATACTCTTGTTGCAGGTGTGCATTTCTTAAAAGATGCGCCAGCGAAATCTGTGGCATACAAAACAGTGGCCGTTAACTTAAGTGACCTTGCTGCAATGGGCGCTGAGCCTGCGTGGATTAGCCTGTCGCTATCGCTTCCAGAAGTTGACGAGCAGTGGCTTGACGACTTTGTTTCAGGCCTATATGAGCTTACGCAATACTATTCAGTGCAGCTTATTGGTGGTGACACGGTAAAAGGGCCAATGGCCATGACGATTACCGCACAAGGTTTCATACCACCGGGTTCTGAACTAACCCGAAGTGGGGCGAAGCCAGGGGACTGGGTATATGTTACCGGTACTTTAGGAGACGCTGGCGCGGGCTTAGATATCCTTCAAAATAAACTTGACGTAAGTGGTGAAGCCAAAGATGTGTTAGTTAACCGTCATTACTTTCCGACACCTCGCGTTGCAGTAGGTACCGCTATTCGCCGTATTGCTACCTCATGCATTGACATATCTGATGGTTTAATTTCAGATTTGAACCACATTCTTAAAGCGTCCAACTGCGGTGCCACTGTGCATGTTGAGCGTTTACCTCTTTCTCGTGCTCTAACAAGCGCTGTGTCGCCAGAGCAGGCAATAGAATACGCATTGTCTGCTGGTGATGACTATGAGCTTATTTTCACCGTTAGTGAAGAGCAGCGAGGTAGCCTTGAAACCTCTTTAGCGAGCACTAACGTTAAAGCGACGTGCATTGGCCAGCTAACAGGCCACAGCGGTACACTTTCATTGTTGAAAGATAATGAGAAATACACGCCAGTTACGTCTTCTGGTTACGAGCATAGCTTTTAATTGAAAACGTTAACAAAGATATAAGAGAAAGGACGTTACATGCAGGCTGAGTTTCGCGCTAGAGTGAGTATGAAAAACCCGACCCATTTTCTTGCGTTAGGGTTCGGTAGTGGCTTAATTCCATTTATGCCGGGTACATTTGGCTCACTTGCCGCAGTGCCGTTGCTTATAGCGTGTAGCCAAATTTCTATAGTTTCCTTTATTGCGCTAACTCTGATATTTTCAGTGGTAGGTATTTACCTTTGCGGTAAAACCGCAGATGACATGCAGGTTCACGATCACGGCTCCATTGTATGGGACGAAATTGCAGGTATGTTCGTGACCTTTCTTTTTGTACCCATCAGCGCCTCTTCATTGCTCGTTGGGTTTGTACTATTCAGGCTTTTTGATATTTTAAAGCCCTGGCCAATTGGTGTCATCGATAAGCGTTTGCACGGTGGTACAGGTATTATGCTTGACGATCTACTAGCGGGGGCTATGGCCTGCGGCTGTTTGCATTTACTTATGGTGTTTTGGCCAGCGGCGCTGGCATTGTTTTAATACATTGGTTGGCTTACCAACCTAACCGTTTAAATAGAAAAGCCCGCAGTATATGCGGGCTTTTTTATGTTTAAACAACGATGCCTTAGTCACGATGCATAGTCACATTACAAGCTTATAAGACAAAGTTAGCTGCAACGGATTAAGCGAATGTTTTGAAAGCCACTAACGTTTGGTGAGGCTGGTGGCCGCAGCAACAATGCCTTCGGCATCCAAACCATGCTCTTTATACATCTCTTGCTGGGTGCCTTGCAGAATAAAGCTATCAGGTAGACCAAGCATCTTCACGGCTTTTAATACGCCATTTTGCTGCAAGTGCTCAAGAACTGCGCTGCCAGCACCGCCCATAATACAGCCGTCTTCTAACGTTATAAGTGCGCTGTGTTCACTGGCTGCTTTTAAGACCGCGTCGCCGTCCAATGGTTTTATGAAACGCATATCGATGACCGTAGCATCAATGGCTTCTGCAGCTTCAAGAGCGTAGGGCAGTAAGCAGCCAAAGTTAAGTATGGCAATACTTTTTGATTTATCTTTAGACGTTTCACGGCAGGTACGAGACTTGCCAATTTGAAGCTCTGTCATGGCTTGGTCTGGCGTTACGCCCATACCAGCACCACGAGGGTAGCGAACAGCGGCCGGCTTTTGTAGTTTATGACCAGTGTAAAGCATTTGGCGGCATTCATTTTCATCAGAAGGTGCCATAACTACCATATTTGGAATACAGCGAAGGAAAGCGATATCAAACGCCCCTTGGTGAGTTGGGCCATCTGCGCCCACTATGCCAGCTCTGTCTATCGCAAATAACACCGGTAAGTCTTGTATAGCTACATCATGAATGAGCTGATCATAGGCACGCTGCAAAAATGAAGAATAGATTGCGACAACCGCATTCATGCCATCTTTTGCGAGCCCTGCGCCGAAGGTTACGGCATGCTGCTCTGCAATAGCTACATCGAAGTATTGCTCAGGGAAGCGCTGAGAAAATTCTACCATCCCTGACCCTTCTCGCATGGCAGGAGTGACTGCCATGAGTTTTGGATCTTGTTCTGCCATATCACACAACCACTGACCGAAAATGGCCGAGTAGGTGGGGGCAGAGGGTTTAGATTTAGGCAGTGCATTGTCCGCAGGGTTGAACTTCGGTACTGCGTGAAATTTGATAGGATCTTCTTCAGCTACCGCGTAACCCTTACCTTTTTTGGTCACAACATGTAACAACTGAGGACCCTCAAACTTACGCATGTTGCGAAGGGTATCAACCACTGCATTTACGTCATGGCCATCAATCGGGCCAATATAATTAAATCCAAGCTCTTCAAAGATAGTGCCGGGTACAACCATCCCTTTTAGGTGCTCTTCTGCTCGGCTTGCAAATTCTTTGATAGGAGGAACGTTGCTTAGCAGTTTCTTGCCGCCGTCACGTATAGAGTTAAAGAAATTACCTGTTAGCAAGCGTGCAAGGTGACTGTTAAGGGCGCCAACGTTTTCAGATATCGACATTTCGTTGTCGTTAAGTACAACAACCATGTCTTTTTTGATATCGCCTGCGTGATTAAGTGCTTCAAACGCCATACCAGCGGTCATCGCACCGTCGCCAATAACAGCAACTACCTTGCGATCCTTACCTTCTTTTTCTGCCGCCACAGCCATTCCTAGCGCTGCGCTTATGGACGTCGAAGAATGACCGACAGCAAAAGTATCGTATTCACTTTCAGGTGGCCACGGAAATGGATGAAGGCCATTCTTTTGACGAATGGTGCTCATGCGCTCTGCGCGACCCGTAAGGATTTTGTGAGGATAGGCTTGATGGCCGACATCCCACAACAGTCGGTCGAATGGTGTGTTGTAAACGTAGTGAAGTGCTACCGTAAGCTCTACTGTTCCCAATCCAGAGGCAAAGTGACCGCTGGTTTGACTCACACTGTTGAGTAAGTACTCACGTAACTCATCGGCAAGTTCGCGTAATTTTTCTTGAGGCAGTTGCCTCAACTTGTCAGGTGTTTGCGCGAGCGCAAGCGTTGGGTAATGTTGGAGATCTAAACTCATGTACTTATTATCTTTTTCAACATGGCGCGTGGCTAATGGTCGCGTTTCACCAAAAGCTCGCTAAACGCAATTAAACTGTCAGTATTGTAGGGTAAACGCGCCAATGCTTGAAGTGCATTATCGTGAAGCTTTGCTAATTCTCTCTTGGCACCTTCCATGCCAAGCTTAGCTGGAAAGGTATTTTTCCCAAGCGCTTCGTCAGAACCTGCGGGTTTCCCTAATTTTTCGCTACTGCCCACAACATCTAAAATGTCGTCTTGTACTTGAAAGGCTAAGCCAATATCCGCTGCATATGCCATTAAGTCAATTTTAGTCTGAGGTAAAAGACCCTCACTAACGATGGCTACCATTTCTACGCAGGCTTGCAATAGGGCACCTGTTTTCAACTTATGAAGCGCTTTTAGCTCGTCTATTGAGATAGTTTTACCCGTGCTCGCTAGGTCGATGGCTTGGCCGCCACACATTCCAACATAGCCCGCACTTTTAGCTAACACAGATAGTAACTGACTTCGTTTCGATTCTGCGAAGGAACTCAAAGGCGCGTCGGCCAAAACGGTAAAGGCAAGGGATTGTAGTGCGTCACCTGCAAGAATGGCAGTTGCTTCATCAAATGCGATATGGCAGGTTGGCTTGCCGCGGCGCAAGTCATCATCATCCATTGCCGGTAAGTCGTCATGTACCAGCGAATAAGCGTGCACGCACTCAATAGCCATGCTAATGGCCATTTGGTCTTTTTTTGGCACGTCTAGTGTATTACCCACTACCTGAACGAGCAATGGACGCATGCGTTTACCGCCTGCAAGTAGCGCGTGTCGCATGGCGTCTTTTAGGCGCGGCGCGTAATCCGGTAAATCATCAATTAGTTTAAGAAGAGATGCATCAGTTTGCTGTTTGACTTGCTGATGCAAAGCAGAAAAATTCATAGATTGCCTGTAATGTAAAAATGAACCTCTTAAGGTTGTTCACTTTCAGGTAGAGATTGAAGTGTTTCTTCGCCTTGTTCGTTAAGCAATATTTTTACTTTTTGCTCAGCGTTTTCGAGGGACTGCTGGCCTTGGCGAGAGAGTGCAATACCGCGTTCAAATTTTTCTAGCGCTTTATTTAATGGTAAATCACCGTTTTCCATTTCGTTAACGATAGCTTCTAATTCCGATAACGTTTCTTCGAAAGACGCTGATGCTTTTTCCGTCGTCATAAAAACACTCAATATAAAGGCTAAAATACGTATACCGCGCACATTAACTGAGGGCTGCACGAGGGTCAAATGGTTTGTCTGTATATCGCTAATAACATCATCGTATCGCTTTTTTTTCATTCAAGTCAAAAAGCAGCATAGTATTAAATTGTGCTATATTCGATGCTATAGCTTAGTAACCATAATTCCAGCCTCAAAGCTAAGTTATTAGAGCGCGTCGCGCTTTAATGCGAATAAAATGGTTTCCGAGTAAATTAAAAGGCAGGAAAGCGCGATAAAGCGTTATGCTCTTATT
>Ga0105235_100339_pt1 | contig 17361 bp, 18 predicted proteins | sample Virmet3819_2500_FD_90059 | JGI IMG/M metagenome (GOLD analysis project Ga0105235, IMG submission 90059) | Marine viral communities from the Southern Atlantic ocean transect to study dissolved organic matter and carbon cycling - metaG 3819_2500 | ecosystem: Environmental > Aquatic > Marine >... | reverse complement strand
TTCTTTTATATCTTATTCTGTAATATAGACCATACATATGTTGTTACGCACTATGTGTTATAACTCAAATTAACACTCCACTTATATTATACTTTTAATTTACAATATAGGAATTACTCATGTTAAGATTAAGGAAGACTCTAATATATCTTACTTATATTTATTCGATATGAAATAATACTTCATAGAAAACTAATGATATTGTTACATACATTTATATTGCTTCTCTATTATTATACTATTATATTTGTATCCTAATTTAAATAATTCATGATAAATATTACTTTACCTGATGGTAGTGTTAAAGCCTTTAATATAGGATCTACCCCAATGGATGTTGCTAAAAGCATTAGTGAAGGTTTAGCTAGAAACGTAATTTCAGCAAACTTTAATGGTACAACTATAGAAACTTCTACAGAATTAACCACCGATGGTTCTCTTGTGCTTTACACCTGGAATGATGATGAGGGTAAAAAAGCATTCTGGCATAGTTCTGCACATGTACTTGCTCAAGCTTTAGAAGAATTATATCCTGGATGCAAGTTAACCATAGGTCCTGCTATAGATAGTGGCTTTTATTATGATGTAGATTTTGGAGAAAACGTGGTTAGTGATAAAGATTTTAAAAGTATAGAAAATAAAATGCTTGAAATTGCTAGAGGTAAACATAATTTTAATATGCGTACCGTTAGTAAATCTGATGCACTATCTTTATATAGAGACAATATATATAAGACAGAATTAATAGAGAATTTAAAGGATGGAGAAATAACATTTTGTGATCACTCTACTTTTACAGATTTATGTCGAGGAGGGCACATACCTAATACAGGTATTATAAAAGCTGTCAAAATATTGTCTGTTGCAGGAGCTTATTGGCGTGGTGATGAAAACAACCCTCAATTAACACGTGTATATGGTATTTCATTTCCTAAGCAAAAGGATTTAAAAGAATATTTGGAACTTTTAGAAGAAGCAAAAAAGCGTGACCATAGAAAACTTGGTAAAGAATTAGGATTATTTGCTTTTTCACAAAAGGTGGGACAAGGTTTACCTTTATGGTTACCTAAAGGTGCTGCGTTAAGAGAACGATTAGAAAATTTCTTAAAAGCTGCTCAAAAAAAAGCTGGTTACGAGATGGTTGTTACACCTCATATTGGCCAAAAAGAACTTTATGTTACTTCTGGTCATTACGCCAAATACGGTGAAGATAGTTTTCAACCAATAACAACACCTAAAGAAGATGAGGAATTCTTATTAAAACCAATGAATTGCCCTCATCACTGTGAAATATACAACAACACGCAATGGTCTTATAAAGATTTACCAAAACGTTATGCCGAGTTTGGGACTGTATATAGATATGAACAAAGCGGAGAGTTGCATGGATTAACACGTGTAAGAGGCTTTACTCAAGATGATGCGCATATTTTCTGTACACCAGACCAATTGGATCAAGAGTTTAAAAATGTAATAGACTTAGTGTTATATGTATTTGGATCTTTAGGATTTGAAAACTTTACAGCGCAAGTATCATTACGTGATCCAGAAAAACCAGAAAAATATATAGGAAGTGACGAAAATTGGGAGAAAGCAGAAAAAGCTATTCTAAACGCAGCAAAAGAGAAAAATTTAAATTATATTATTGAAACAGGTGAAGCTGCCTTTTACGGACCTAAACTAGATTTTATGGTAAAAGACGCTTTAGGCAGACAATGGCAATTAGGTACTATACAAGTAGACTATAATTTACCAGAACGATTTAACCTTACATATAAAGGAAGTGATAACGAATCGCACAGACCTGTAATGATTCACCGTGCACCATTTGGAAGTCTAGAAAGATTTATAGCAATATTACTAGAACATACAGGAGGAAATTTCCCACTTTGGTTAATGCCAACACAAGTTTCTGTGTTAACTCTTAGTGAAAAATATGAAAATTACGGTCAAAATGTTTTAAATTTGCTAGAAAATCACGAAATTCGCGCCCTTATAGATAATAGAAGCGAGACTATTGGTAAAAAAATTAGAGAGGCAGAAATGAATAAAACGCCTTACATGATTATCATAGGAGAGCAAGAAGAAAAAGAAAATAAAATTTCTGTAAGACAACATGGAGGTGAAGATTTAGGCACGATTAGTGTAGATGAATTTGCAGAAATTATTAAAAAAGAAATTAATAAAACAAAAAAACAATTTTAAATTTAAGTTTAACTAAAAACGAAAAGCCATAGCAATACGTAGAAAAAGATCAAGAGGACCAGCAAGAGTTATTAAAGAAGACCAACACAGAATTAACTCTAAAATTAGAGCAGAAAAAGTACGTGTAGTCGGAGATAATGTAGAAGTAGGTATTTACCCAATTAAAAAAGCTTTAGCAATAGCCGAAGAGCAAGAACTTGATTTGGTAGAAATCTCACCTAAAGCAGATCCACCAGTTTGTAAAGTAATGGACTATAAGAAATTTCTTTACGAACAAAAAAAACGTGAAAAAGCTTTAAAAGCTAAAGCATCTAAAGTTGTTATTAAAGAAATAAGATTTGGTCCTCAAACAGACGACCATGATTATGAATTTAAGAAAAAACACGCAGAAAAGTTTTTAAAAGACGGTGCAAAACTAAAAGCATTTGTATTCTTTAAAGGACGTTCTATAGTGTTTAAAGAGCAAGGACAAATATTATTATTACGTTTAGCTCAAGATTTAGAAGAATTTGGAAAAGTAGAACAAATGCCTAAACTTGAAGGAAAACGTATGACAATGTTTATTGCTCCAAAAAAATAAAATAAACTCTTATTTAAGAGTCAAAATAGTATAAGCGAAATAATTAAAACTAGGAAACAAAATGCCTAAAATGAAAACAAAATCTAGTGCTAAGAAGCGTTTTAAGCTTACTGGTACTGGTAAAATTAAAAGAAAGCACGCGTTTAAAAGTCACATCTTAACAAAGAAGTCTAAAAAACGTAAGTTAGCTTTAACTCACGATGCATTAGTACATGATGCAGATGAGAACAATGTTAAAATCATGTTACGTTTAAAGTAACAAGACTTTAACCGGTTAAAATTATTAATAAACCCTGGAGTTAGGCTCAATCAAAGTGTTAAACAATTAACCGCCTACTACAAAAAAACAATTAAATTATGCCTAGATCAGTAAATTCTGTAGCTAAAAGAGCCAGAAGAAAAAAGGTGCTTAAACAAGCAAAAGGTTACTTTGGACGTCGTAAAAACGTTTGGACAGTAGCAAAAAATGCGGTTGACAAAGCTATGCAATATGCATACAGAGACCGTAGAAACAAAAAAAGAACATTCCGTGCATTATGGATTACGCGTATTAACGCAGGTGCAAGATTACACGGTATGTCTTATTCTCAGTTTATGGGTAAATTAAAAGCTAATAATATCGAATTAAACCGTAAGGTTTTAGCAGATTTAGCTATGAACAACCCAGAAGCTTTTGAAGCAATTGTGAATAAAGTAAAATAAGGCTTTTTGCCAATTGTATAACAATACTTCGCTTATATAAATTAAATCCGATTCTTTTTTTGAATCGGATTTTTTTATTCACCTAACTTTAAAAAATTAATTTATGGAATTGTCTCAAGTCAAACTTGTAGTCTTTGATATGGATGGTACATTATTAAATAATCAAGGAGAAGTAAGTCAAAACTTTTTTAACTTATTTGAAGCTTTAAAAAAAGAAAACATACACTTTGTTGCTGCAAGTGGTAGACAGTATTTTAGTATAGCAGATAAGCTTAATGGTATAACAAACGACATTAGCATTATAGCAGAAAATGGAGCTATAACCAAACAACAAGGTAAAGACTTGCTTTTAATCAATATCCCTAAAGAAGAAATAAAAGATTTAATTTTACTACTAAGATCTTTTGATGATCTTGAAATTGTTCTTTGCGGAAAAAAGTCTGCCTATATCGAAACAAAAAATGAAAGTTTTATAAACTTCTTCAAGGAATTTTACACCAAATACAAACAAGTAGAAGATTTAACCGCTATTGATAATGATGACTTTTTAAAAATAGCCGTTTACTGCAAACATGGATCTGAAGAGCAATTATATCCTCATATAAAACATCTAGAAGCTGATTATAAAGTAAAAGTTTCAGGTGAGGTTTGGCTAGATATTTCACATCAAAATGCTAATAAAGGATTTGCTTTATCCAAACTTCAAAATAGCTTAGGTATTACTGCTGAAGAAACTATGGTTTTTGGAGATTATAATAATGATTTAGAAATGATAGAACGTTCCTACTTTAGCTATGCTATGGAAAACGCACATCCAAATGTAAAAAAAGCAGCTAGATTTATAACAAAAAGCAATAATGAAGCTGGTGTAGAGATGGTATTAGCTTCACTATTAGAAAAAATAGAACTTTCTAAACAAGATTAACAGCGTATATTTTAACTAGTTCTTCTTTTCCTTTTAAAGGAATTTCACCTATTGATTTTATATCATATTTCTGAAGGTTATACATGGTTTTATATAAACTTTCAGAAATTAATAATGATTGCTCATACTTATTACACTCGCCTTGTATTCTTGCTGTAGTATTAATAACATCTCCGTGATAAGCAATTTCCTTTTTTACAGTACCAACTTCTGTTACTATTAATTTACCGCCGTGTAAACCTGCTTTAAAAGTTGGTATCATTCCAAATTGCTTCAAATACCATTTTTCTTTTTTATTGATAATTTCTTGAAATTTGTAAAACAGTTTTACACAATTATTATGGTGTATACCTCTTTTATAAGTCCAGCTTAAAACAGCTTCATCACCTACATATTGATAAATTTCAGCATCGTATCTTCCTATAATTCGGTTTAAATCATAAAAACAGCTTTGTATTAATTTACTGTATTTATAATGTCCCAATTGTTCAGCTAACGTAGTCGAATCTTTTAAATCTAAAAACATAAAAACACGTCGTTCTTCTCTTGGTTTTCTATATTTTCCTATCAAAAAATTAAAAAAGACACCTTGTCCAAACTTTTCATTTGCTATTTTAATAAATGTAAATACTTGAGAACAGATAATAAAGTAACCAACCAACAACCAAAATACTTGGTTTTGTTGCCACCAACCTAAATCGTTAGACAAATTTAAATCTAGCTCTACTTCTGCTCTAGCGTAAATAATTGATAAGAATAATATCATACCAACCAAATACACCAAAAATTTTAAGAATATTATAATAGAAAGTGAAAGGTTTTTAGCCACAAATTTGTCAAAAACAAACTCTACAATTGCATATAAAAAACCTATTAATCCACCTAAATACAAACCAAATTTTAGAAGTTTTGCAAAAGAAAAATCTGTTATTGCTATACCTTCTTCTGCTCCAATTGCAAAATATCTTATAGTAATAAATAAACAGAATGCTCCAGACCAGAACAAAGTGGTAGAAAATAGTAGTTTAAAAAACTGAATAAAATAATATCTCAAACGCTTTTTATTTAGAAATCTCGTCTATTGCAGCTTTAAACTCTGCCCAATTAATCAGCTTATCACCATCTTTATCGTAACCTTCAATTAATTTATCGGCTACAATACCTCTTATAAAACCACTAATTTCAGCTTGTTTTAAAAGCTCTTTAATTTCGTTAGATGACAACTTTTTATTGCCATCTTTATCAAAAAAAGCAAATGCTTCTTCTGGAGTTTTAAAATGGTTAGTGATTAGTATTTCTATTTTTTTTAAAATGGCTTCCTTGGTTGACATATTACTTTCCTTTTTAATAAAGATACAAAATGAAAGTTTGCAAGATTGTAAAGAAACGTTAATTACCAAAAGCTGTAATGACTACTGTTCTGCTACCTCCATAATCACGATGTTCACACAAATAAATACCTTGCCAAATCCCTAAATTGAGTTTTCCGCTTGTGATAGGAATAGTTACAGAAGCTCCAAATAATGACGCTTTAATATGTGCTGGCATATCATCTGAACCTTCATAAGTGTGTTTATAATAAGGTTCATTTTCTGGAACAAACCTATTGATGTAGCTTTCAAAATCTACTCTAACGGTTGGATCTGCATTTTCATTTATGGTCAAACTTGCAGAAGTATGTTTAATAAATACCTGAAGTTGACCAATTTTTATACTTTGAATTTCAGTTGAAATTTTATCTAAAATTTCTGAAGTAATTAAATGAAATCCTCTTTTTTGTGGTGTTAAACTTATTTCTTTTTGAAAAAATTTCATCTAAATATTAAGTTTTCTGCTTTTTCTTTTTTGCTGCAGGAAATAACACATTGTTTAAAATTAATCTGTAGCCAGGAGATGTTGGATGCAAATCTAATTCGGTTTTTGGATCACCAACTTTATGTGTATAATCTTCTGGGTCATGACCTCCATAAAATGTAAAAAAACCTTTACCTTTTATACCGTGAATATATTTTGCTTCTCCATTGGTCTTATTCTCGCCCATGACTAATACATTAGATTTTATTTCTTCTCTGTCAAAAGAAGTGGTTTGTCCCATAAAACCTTTAACCAACGCAGTGTGATTTTGACATAACATGGTTGGAATTGGATCCCATTTTGCTGAAAAATCCATTAAAGAAAAGTAGTCTGTTTCTTTAGGTATTTTACGCTTTGTAGTCATATCTATACTAGAAAATTCGTAAACCAATGGGCTACGCTCTAAAGTAAAATCTTTAAAAGCAAAGGTTTTATTGAAATCAATTTTTGCTTGATAATTTGCATCGCTTGCATCGCCGTCAAACATTGGTTCGCAAATATCTACGCCGTCTGCAGATAATGCAATATCAAAACTATCTGTTGCGCTACACATAGCAAACATAAATCCGCCACCAACTACGTAATCTCTTATTTTTAAAGCTACATCTCGTTTTTCTTCAGAAACTTTTTTGTAACCTAATTTTGTAGCTAAGGCTTCTGCTGCTTTTTTTTCTTCAATATACCAAGCAGCTTGCCTATATCTAGCATAAAATTTACCATATTGACCTGTAAAATCTTCATGATGAAGATGTAACCAGTCATAAAGTAATAATTCGTCTTTTAAAACTTCTTCATCATATACAGTTTCATAAGGTATTTCTGCATAAGTTAATACCATTGTTACAGCATCATCCCAAGGTAATTTTCCTTTAGGTGTATAAACAGCTATTTTAGGAGCTTTTTCTAAAACTACTGCTTCCATATTTTTACTTGGACTGCTTATTTCTTTTAAAATACTTTCGGCTTTAACATCAGAAATGACTTCAAAACTTACGCCTCTTATTTGACATTCGCGTTGAATTCTTTCAGAATCTGGTAATAAAAAAGAACCACCACGATAATTAAGTAACCACTTAACTTTTAGTTGTTGGCTTAAAGTCCAATACGTAATCCCGTAAGCTTTTAAGTGATTTTTTTGCGTATCTGCATCCATAGGAATTAGAACATATGACGCAAAACTTTGAAATGTGATTGATAAAAAAAGTATTAAAAAAAATGTTTTCTTCATAGATGAAAGATAAACAAAAAAAGTGCTTTTTTTAATTTTTTAATATCATTTTAAGTAAGGTTTAAGAACCTGAAAGTAAATCTGAAATTATTTTTGTTCGAGGAAACTGTTCTAAAATTATTTTAATAAAAACAGTAATAGGAATTGCCATGATTAAACCTGGTACGCCCCATATAAATCCCCAAAACATAAGCATTACTAGAACTGCAATTATATTTATAGAAAATGATTTTCCCATAAAAATTGGTTCTAAAATAGCACCAAATAATATTTGAACAGATGTAATAGAAATGATAAAAAAGAGTAAAACACTAGATATTTCTAATTCTACAAAAGCAAAAATAGATAATAAAATTACGGTAATAAAAGAGCCTACCATTTGCACAAAATTGATAATAAATGCAAATAAGCCCCAAAATATAGGAAAACTAACATCAAAAAAGTAACATGCTAAACCAGTACCAATACCAGTAAGAAAACTAACTAAAAACTTAACTTTTATAAATTTTATTAAGTCTTTTTCAATCTTTCTAAACGTTTTTATAGAGGTGTGCTTTTGTTTTAAAAGTGTTCTATTAATTAATCGCTCTACATTAATAGATTCTGCTAACCACAATACCACAAAAAATGTTGTAGTAAGTAAAGCTGTTAAAAATTTAGAAATAAAGCTAACTGTTGGAGATAAGTTATTTAAAATAACATCTTTATTTAAATACCTATTTATAGTCTTTACTCCTTCTACTTGTTGAATTCCAAAAAAAGATTCGAGGCTACCAACTAAACTATTTATTTTTAATTGGGCTTTATCAAAAAAGTGAGAATCTGAAGTTAATATTTCTTTACTTGATAATTTAATTAACTCTATACCCATCCAAACTCCTGCAACTATAAGTAATAAAACTAATACTATACTTAAATATTTAGGTACTTTACGTCTTCTTAAATTTCTTAATATTGGTAAGAATAATAATGCAATAAACATTGAAAACACCAATGGAATAAAGATAAATGACAAAATCTTTAAAAGATAGAATAGTATTGGAATTACAATTATTAAAAGCAAATAATTGGTAGTTTTTATTTTATCCATCGTTGGTCGTTGTTGCTAAAAAATGTATTAATTAAAATGGTACATCATTATCTTCATCTGGTGCTCCAAAAGCATCATTAGCAGATGGGAAATTAGATTGTGGGAAAGGATCATCATTCGTTTCATTCATTTTACTATGATATTCTTGTCCAAAAGGTGTATCAAAGTCGTCTAAATTGTCAAACTTACCAAGATGACCAATAAATTTAAGCCTTATGTTTTCTAGTCCACCATTACGGTGTTTTGCAACAATAAATTCTGCTTGACCTTCTGTTGGTGATCGTTCTTCATCATCCCATTCGTCAATCTTATAATATTCTGGACGATAAATAAAACTTACAATATCTGCATCTTGCTCGATTGCTCCAGATTCACGTAAATCTGATAATAATGGACGTTTACTTCCTCCACGTGTTTCTACCGCACGGGATAACTGTGATAAAGCAATTACTGGTACACTTAACTCTTTAGCTAAAGCTTTTAAATTACGTGAAATGGTTGAAATTTCTTGCTCACGGTTACCACCTGTACCAGACGCTGTCATTAACTGCAAATAATCAATAATAATCATCTTTATTCCATGTTGCGACGCTAGACGTCTAGCTTTTGCACGTAGGTCAAAAATTGAAAGCGAAGGTGTATCGTCAATAAAAAGTGGTGCTTTTTCTAAAGATTTTACTTTTACGTTAAGTTGTTCCCACTCGTGTTTTTCTAGTTTTCCTGTTCTTAATTTTTCTGAAGATAATCCTGTTTCACTAGAAATTAGACGAGTAATTAACTGTACAGATGCCATCTCTAATGAGAAAAACGCAACAGGTATGTTAGAGTTTACAGCAATATTACGAGCCATAGTTAGCGTTAATGCTGTTTTACCCATACCTGGTCTTGCGGCTACGATAATTAAATCACTTTCTTGCCAACCAGAAGTTAACTTATCTAGTTTATCGAAACCAGAAGGAATACCACTCATTCCTTCTTTTTTAGAGATTTCTTCAATTTTCTTTTTTGCTTGTATTACAAGATCTTGAGCAGTTTCACTAGATTTTTTAATGTTACCTTGTGTAACTTCGTATAATTTAGATTCTGCACTATCTAACAGATCAAAAACATCTTTAGTTTCGTCATAGGCATCTTCAATAATTTCACTTGAAATTTTAATCAAGCTTCGCTGAATATATTTTTGTAAAATGATACGTGCATGAAACTCGATATGCGCAGAAGAAGATACTTTTTGCGTTAAAGATATTAAGTAAAAGTCACCACCAACCATATCTAACTTACCGTTAGTCTTTAATTGTGTTGAAACTGTTAATAAGTCTATTGGTTGGCTTTCTTGAAACAGCATAAAGATAGCTTCAAAAATGTGTTGATGTGCTTCTTTATAAAATGCTTCTGCACTTAAAATATCAATAACTTCATCTACACCTTTTTTATCAATCATCATAGCACCTAAAACCACTTCTTCTAAGTCAATAGCTTGTGGTGGCACCTTACCTCTTTCTAGATTTATCAAGGTGCTTTTATCTACTTGGTAACCTTTTAATTGATTTAGTTGTTTCATTTATTGATATAAAATAATAGATTAAAATATAACGATTTTAAGTTAATTTTTTGAGTGTAAATCTCAAGAAATTTGATTTTTTTTTCGAGTTAACGAAAGTAAATAAATTGTTGAGAAAACCTTAATTAGAAATTGAGCTAATCTTAACAGGTCATTAACAATACGGTTGTTAATAACTCATTTTTTTTGTTAATAAGCATAAAAAAATCTGAAACTCAAGTTTCAGATTTTTTGAGCAAATGATTTTATAAGGGTTAATCTTTAAATACACCCATTTCAGAATATTTTTCAATTCTTTTATTTACTAAATCTTTTGGTGATAAGTTTTTAAACTCTTCATAAGCATCTTCAATTGCTTTTCTTACTGTTTTAAAAGTTGTCTCTCTATCTCTATGAGCACCACCTAATGGTTCTTTAATAATATCGTCAACTATCTTAACTTTTTTCATATCTTTTGCTGTTAACTTTAAAGCTTCAGCAGCTCGCTCTTTAAATTCCCAGCTTCTCCATAAGATTGAAGAACAAGATTCTGGAGATATTACAGAATACCATGTATTTTCTAGCATCATAATCTTATCTCCTACACCAATACCCAATGCACCACCAGAAGCACCTTCACCAATAACTATTGTTATAATTGGTACTTTTAATCTAGTCATTTCTAAAATATTTCTTGCAATAGCTTCTCCTTGTCCACGCTCTTCTGCTTCTAATCCTGGATATGCACCTGGTGTATCTAAAAGTGTTACTACTGGTATTCCAAATTTTTCTGCAGATTTCATTAAGCGTAATGCTTTACGATAACCTTCTGGATTAGCCATACCAAAGTTACGGTATTGTCTTGTTTTGGTATTATATCCTTTTTGCTGACCAATAAACATATATGTTTGGTCTCCTATTTTACCTAATCCACCAATCATAGCCTTATCATCTTTAAAACTTCTATCTCCGTGAAGTTCTAAAAAACTATCGCCACAAATAGCATTTATATAGTCTAATGTATAAGGTCTATTTGGATGACGTGATAGTTGTACACGCTGCCAAGGTGTAAGGTTTTTATAAATTTCTTTTTTTGTTGCTAGTAGCTTTTTTTCTATTTGTTTACATGTTTGAGACACATCTACATCACTCTCTTCTCCAATGACTTGACACTTGTCTAATTGCTCTTCTAGCTCTTTTATTGGTAATTCAAATTCTAAATATTCCATAGGGAATGTGTCTTTTAGTTTATTTGTTAGCGTACAAAATTACATTTTTTTAGTTGAAATAATGTCAATAATTTTAAAAATTGGCTTCTTTTAGACGTTAAAATATAGAGTTATAATGGTTTATGTTTTCTATTTCTCTTTAAATATTTTAGGTTTTTTATAATTCCATTAAATAATACTACTGCAAGGATTACAAAAGCACCTATGTAAAACGAAGATGACATAATTTCGGTTTCAGGAAATAAAATTAATGCTAAGATTATTCCATAAATTGGTTCTAAATTATAGGTTAAAACTACTGTATAAGGACTAATATAACGCATAACATAAACAGAAGCTATAAACGCATAAGCAGTACAGATAGATGCTAATAAAAGTAAATATCCAATATCTGAAGCGTTTATACTAAAAAATGAAGCGGTAAATCCTTCTCCAAAAAAAGCTATGTATATTGTAATAAAAATAACACCGCTTAAAAACTCGTAAAAAGATATTTTGGTTGCTGAGTGCTGTTCTAAAAACTTTCCATTTAAAACTGCAAATAAAGAAGATAAAAATGCAGAAACAATCCCTAAAATCATTCCTTTTAAGTGTTGGATTTCACTTTGAACAATTAAATACACACCTAAAATAACAATAAGACCAAAAAATATCTCGTAAGGAATAATCTTTCTTTTATAAAAAATAGGTTCTAAAAATGAGGCAAAAAAAGCTCCTGTTGAAAACATAGCTAAAGCAATTGAAATGTTAGCTACTTTTATTGCTCCATAAAAGGTAATCCAGTGTAATGCAATTATGACTCCTGCTATACAAAGCTTAATTAATTCTTTTTTGGTTATTTGTAGATTTACCTTAAATAATTTTACATATGCTATCATTAGAATTGTTGCAAACAACATTCTATACCAAACTAAACTTACAGCATTAATAGAAATTAGCTTACCTAATATTGCTGTAAAACCTGCTATAAAAACCAAGAAATGCAGGTGAAGATAGTTTTTTAATTTATCGTTTAGCATTTTGTAACAAGAAGAAAGCTAGGATACCAAATATAATATTGGGTAACCAAACCGCTAGTAATGGACTAAAGTCTGATTGAGATGCTAGTGTACCAAAAATTTTGTCAAAAAAGACAAATACCATTGCTATTGTTATACCTATTGCTAGGTTTACTCCCATTCCGCCACGACGTTTTCTTGATGACACCGCAACTGCAATTATTGTTAAGATAAATACTGACACAGGTAAGCTCCATTTTTGATATTTTGCTAAACGATATCTACCTAAAAATTTAGAACCTCGTTTTTCTTCTCGATCAATAAATTTTAAGAGTTTAGGGTATGATAAAGTTTCAGCAATAAAATCTTCTGGAGTTAAATCTTCTAAATCAAAAGGAAAAATAGTGTCTTTTCTTCTTTCTAGTATAATTTTATCATTTGTTTCTCCTATTATACGTTTTTCGAAATTTCTTAAAACGTAAACAGAATCTTCTTCTACATATCTAATATTTGCTGCAGTTAATTTGTAAGTCATTTTATTATCTTCAAAATGTTCTAGAGTAAAATTTACTCCCATATTTTTTGAAGCATCAAAACTACTTACGTAAATGATATCGTTTTCGTTTATTTGTTTTAAAACGTTTCTGGTATTATCATTTTTTTTTCCAGATAGGTATTTGTATTTAAAATCATAAAATCCTTTACTTGCATTTGGAGCTAAATACATTCCCATTAGTATAGAAAACAACGCTACAATAACTCCTCCTATTAAATATGGTCTTAAAAAACGAGTAAAAGAAACTCCGGAGCTTAAAAAAGCAACAATTTCTGTATTATTGGCTAATTTTGAAGTAAACCATATAACAGATAAGAATAAAAATAAAGGAAATAAAAGGTTAGCAAAATAGATTGTAAAATATAATAGATACATCATAACTTCTCCAAAAGGAGCTTCTTTTTCTATTATTTTTCCTATTTTTTCTGCTAAATGAACTGTTATCCCTATAGGAACAAACAGAATTAACATCATTACAAATGTTAATAGATAGCGTTTTAATATGTACCAATCTAGTATTTTCATGTATTACAAACGCTTGTCCATTTGTTTTACCATTTTATCTTTCCAAGTTCTAAAGTCTCCTGCAATAATGTGCTTTCTAGCTTCTCTAACTAACCACAGATAAAACCCTAGGTTATGTATAGTTGCTATTTGCTTCCCTAATAACTCATTTACATTAAAAAGATGTCTTAAATAGGCTTTACTATATTCTGTATCTACAAAAGTGATACCCATTTCGTCTATTGGAGAAAAGTCGTCACGCCATTTTAAATTTTTGATGTTAATTGTACCGTGAGCTGTAAACAGCATACCATTTCTTGCGTTTCTTGTTGGCATAACACAATCAAACATATCTACACCTAATGCAATATTTTCTAATATATTAATTGGTGTACCAACACCCATAAGGTAACGTGGTTTATCTTCTGGAAGTATATCTGTTACTACTTCTGTCATAGCGTACATTTCTTCTGCTGGTTCTCCTACAGAAAGTCCTCCTATTGCGTTCCCTTCTGCTCCTACACCAGCAATATATTCTGCAGATTGCTTGCGTAAATCTTTATAGGTACTACCTTGAACAATTGGAAAAAATGCTTGAGAGTAATCATATTTAAAAGGTGTTTTCTTTAAATGTGTTAAACAACGCTCTAACCAACGATGGGTCATATGCATAGATCGTTTTGCGTAGTTGTAATCACATGGGTAAGGTGTACACTCGTCAAACGCCATAATAATATCTGCACCAATGGTACGTTGTATTTCCATTACATTTTCTGGAGTAAATGTGTGGTAACTACCATCAATATGACTTTTAAATTTTACACCTTCTTCTTTTATCTTTCTATTAGCTGATAAAGAATATACTTGATATCCTCCAGAATCGGTTAAGATATTTCTGTCCCAATTCATAAATTTATGCAAACCACCTGCTTTTTCTAAAATGTCGGTTTGTGGTTTTAAGTATAAGTGGTAAGTATTACCTAAAATGATATCAGGATTAATCTCTTCTTTTAATTCTCTTTGGTGTACTCCTTTTACAGATGCAACAGTACCAACAGGCATAAAAATAGGTGTTTCTATAACACCATGATCTGTTTTTATTACTCCTGCTCTAGCTTTACTTTGAGTATCTTTTGCTTTTAAATCGAAAGTCATATATGTGTAAAATCTTCAGCAAGCAAATATAACCAAGAATTAGACAATGGGTCTTAAATAGATTATAAAATTTAAACTGAATATTTAGTTTTTTATTTTAAAATCTAAATATTGTTAGCAAAATATGAAAATAAGTTAATAACTGCGTTTTTTCTATTTTGATAAGGTGATTTAATATCATAATTTTGACCCCATAAACAACACGATTAACAAAATTAAAATGGCAAGTACACAACAATTAAATGATTTAACAACACAAGTACGCAGAGATATTTTGCGTATGGTACACAAAGTTAATTCTGGTCATCCTGGAGGATCTTTAGGTTGCGCAGAATTTTTTGTAGCGCTTTATAATGAAATTATGGAGCGTAAAGAAGGCTTTGATATGGATGGTAAAAACGAAGATTTGTTTTTCTTATCTAATGGACATATCTCACCCGTTTATTACAGTGTACTAGCTAGAGCTGGATATTTTCCTGTTGATGAGCTTAACACGTTTAGACTAATAGACTCTAGACTACAAGGTCACCCAACAACTCACGAAGGTTTACCTGGTATTAGAATTGCTTCAGGATCACTAGGTCAAGGTATGTCTGTAGCTATTGGCGCTGCAGAAGCTAAAAAATTAAATAAGGATAATCATTTAATTTATAGTCTTCATGGTGATGGCGAATTACAAGAAGGACAAAACTGGGAAGCTATTATGTATGCTGCTGCTAATAAAGTAGATAATTTAATTGCTACTGTAGACTTAAATGGTCAGCAAATAGATGGATCTACAGATCAAGTTTTAAACTTAGGTAGCGTAAGAGCAAAATTTGAAGCTTTTGGTTGGACTGTTGTAGAGATTGAAAACGGAAACAATATAGAAGCTATATTAGAAGGAATGACTAAAGCTAAAACCTTAACTGGACAAGGAAAACCTGTTTGTGTTTTACTTAAAACCGTAATGGGTAATGGTGTAGACTTTATGATGCATACACATGCTTGGCATGGTAAAGCACCTAATGACGAACAATTAGAAATAGGATTAAACCAAAACCCAGAAACACTAGGAGACTACTAAACAGCACAAAACAATGACAAAAACATACACAAATACAGGAAGTAAAGATACACGCTCTGGTTTTGGAGCTGGATTAACAGAATTAGGAAAATCTAACGAAAATGTAGTTGCACTATGTGCAGATCTTACAGGATCATTAAAAATGGATGATTTTAAAGCAAACCATCCAGAACGTTTTTTTCAAGTAGGTATCGCAGAAGCAAATATGATTGGTATGGCTGCTGGTTTAACTATTGGCGGTAAAATACCTTTTACTGGAACATTTGCTAACTTCTCTACAGGTCGTGTTTACGATCAAATTAGACAAAGTGTTGCATACTCAGGTAAAAATGTAAAAATATGTGCATCTCACGCAGGTATAACTTTAGGTGAAGATGGCGCAACACACCAAATATTAGAAGACATAGGTTTAATGAAAATGTTACCAGGAATGGTAGTCATTAATCCATGTGATTATAATCAAACTAAAGCTGCTACAATAGCTATTGCAGAATATGAAGGTCCTGTTTATTTACGTTTTGGTAGACCTAAAGTAGCAAACTTTACTCCAGAAGACCAGAAGTTTGAAATAGGAAAAGCGCTACACTTACAATCTGGTACAGACGTAACTATTGTTGCTACAGGACACTTAGTCTGGGAAGCGTTAGAAGCTGCAAAAACTTTAAACGAAAAAGGAATTTCTGCAGAAGTTATAAATATTCACACCATTAAACCTTTAGATGATAAAGCTATTTTAGATTCTGTAACAAAAACTGGATGTATAGTAACTGCAGAAGAACATAATTATTTAGGAGGTTTAGGTGAAAGTGTTTCACGTGTTTTAGCACAACACAAACCAACTCCACAAGAGTTTATTGCTACAAATGACACTTTTGGAGAGTCTGGTACACCTGCTCAGTTAATGGACAAGTACGGATTAAATGCAGAAGCAATTGTTAAAGCTTCTGAAAAAGTAATTAAAAGAAAATAATTAAGTTAATACTTTAATTATTTTAAAGGCTTAAAACAATTGTTTTAAGCCTTTTTTAATTTAAGCTTAAAAATAATTTGGCACAATTTTCGTTTAAAAAAGTATTCACATCAAAAAACAACTATTATGAAAATTCTAAACAGTGAAAACAGAACAGAAAGATTTAAACTTATACTTTTTTCTTTAGTATTATTATCTTCAATATCAATTTACGCACAAACAAATAGCGGATTTGGCTTTAAAGGTGGCTTAAATTATAATGGTAACGGTGATTACTTTGAATCTGTTTCTAATAATTATCAAAACCCAGATAGAACTATTGGTTACCATGTTGGTGTTTTTGGTAAAATAGGTAAACAACTTTACTTTAGACCAGAACTTGTTTACACATCTACTAAAAGTGATTATAATGCAGGTGAATTTGATTTAAAGAAGCTAGATATGCCATTATTAGTTGGTGTAAAAGTATTAGGACCTATTCACGTTTTTGGTGGACCAAGCCTACAATATATCTTAGATTCTGATTTTGAAAATGCTACAGTTAGCAATATTGAAGATGATTTTTCTGTAGGGTTAAACTTTGGCATAGGCTTAAGTTTTAATAATATTGGTGTAGATTTAAGATACGAACGTGGTTTTAATGATAACGAAGCTACTATAATTAATAATAACATAACCCTTAATAATCCTAACAGATTAGACACAAGACCAGAACAACTTATTTTAAGTTTATCTATTATGTTATAATAAAACATGTTA
>Ga0105235_100337_pt1 | contig 17391 bp, 16 predicted proteins | sample Virmet3819_2500_FD_90059 | JGI IMG/M metagenome (GOLD analysis project Ga0105235, IMG submission 90059) | Marine viral communities from the Southern Atlantic ocean transect to study dissolved organic matter and carbon cycling - metaG 3819_2500 | ecosystem: Environmental > Aquatic > Marine >... | reverse complement strand
TCTTTTTACCAAAAGCAAAATGATAACCAATATGATACGAATTGTAAAGTTTAAACCCGTTGGCTATTTTTTTGTCATCAAGATCTAAATAGGTTTTATATAACGGTAAAACTTCAACCGAAGCAAATAACCTTTTCCATAGCATACGTTGATATGAAATACCTACACCTGTTTTGCGTGAATAACAAGTATAAAATTCGGTTTCCGAATCTATTTTATCCGTAAGTCCATCCCACCATTGAATGCCCATATGTTGAAATAATCTCCATTTAGCAAATTTAACACAAAAGACATTTTTGGCTTCAGCAAGTAAATTCATATTCGCTTGATAATCTACATCCATATACGTTAAATCATCCTTTTGCCTTGTAATACCAACGGTTAAAATAACGGTGTCTATGCCCTTACAAATATCTCGTAAAGTGTCGGGTTTGGTGACTTCGGCGTGTTTAATTTCTAGATAGTTTTCATTAGGATTATCAATCTGATTTGAATTACGGACAATTACAACGACCTGGTTTTGTTTTTCGATTAAAACCTTTAATAATATGTTAGTTTATCCTAAAATTTAAAACAATTTAATGTTGATAGTTAATTAAAGAAGCAAATAAACAATCCTTATCTTTGTGTTGAAAAAGAAAAAGTTTAATGAAATTCAACATAAAAAATAGCTTTATAAATCAGCTTCCCGCAGATTCTAAAACAGAAAACAGTCGTAGACAAGTAAAGGAAGCTTGTTATAGCTTTGTTTCACCTAAAAAAACAGCTCATCCAAATCTAATCCATGTATCTCCAGAAGTATTAGAAATCTTAGGTTTAACTGCTGAAGACGTAAATACTGAAGAGTTTCTAAACATTTTTACAGGAAATAAAATTCTTGATAACACCAAACCTTACGCCATGTGTTATGGTGGACACCAATTTGGACATTGGGCAGGACAATTAGGCGATGGTAGAGCAATTAATTTATTTGAAGTTGAACACAATAACACTAACTGGAAATTACAATTAAAAGGTGCTGGAGAAACACCTTATTCCAGAAGCGCTGATGGATTAGCTGTTTTAAGAAGCTCTATCCGTGAGTATTTGTGTAGCGAAGCAATGCACCATTTAGGTATACCAACAACGCGTGCTTTAAGTTTAGCACTTACTGGCGACCAAGTGTTGCGTGATAAATTATATGACGGCAATCCAGAATATGAAAAAGGCGCAATTGTTTGTCGTGTCTCGCAAAGTTTTTTACGTTTTGGAAATTTTGAAATATTCTCAGCAAGACAAGACTTTAAAACCTTAAAAACGCTTGTAGATTATACCATTAACACACATTATGCGTTTTTAGGAAAAACAAGTAAAGATGTTTATTTAAAGTTTTTTAACGAAGTAGCCAACCGAAGTCTTGATATGGTCATCCATTGGCAACGTGTTGGTTTTGTTCATGGTGTGATGAACACCGATAACATGTCCATTTTAGGACAAACTATAGATTATGGTCCTTATGGTTGGTTAGAGAGTTACGAGCCTGGTTGGACGCCAAATACCACAGATGCACAACACAAACGTTACCGTTATGGCGCACAAGTAGATGTTGTGCATTGGAATTTATTTCAGCTTGCTAATGCTTTATATCCTCTAGTAAATGAAGCTGAAGGTTTTGAGGCTATTTTAGGCAACTTCGGAGAACAAAAAATAGAACGTTACAAAGATATGATGCGTTCTAAATTAGGGTTACAATTAAAAGATGAAAAAGACGCTATTTTGATTCAAGAGTTAGAAGATTGTTTACAACTTACTGAAACTGATTTTACTATGTTTTTTAGGGTATTAGCAGATTTTGAAAGTGAAAAACATTCAGACGGATTTCAATTAATTTCTGAAGCATTTTATACACCAAAAACAATTACCGAAGCCATCAAAACAAGATGGAATCTGTGGTTTTTATCCTATGCAGAACGATTAAAGCGTGAGACAATTTCCGCGAAAGCGAGAAAAAAACAAATGAATAGTATTAACCCAAAATACGTTTTAAGAAACTACATGGCACAATTAGCAATAGATGATGCCAACAAAGGTGATTATGGCTTAATCGACGAGTTGTTTAATCTATTAAAACAACCTTATGCAGAGCTACCAGAACATGAAAAATGGTTTGCAAAACGACCTGAATGGGCAAGACATAAAGTAGGTTGTTCTATGTTATCTTGTAGCTCTTAAAATTAGTATCTTTGCATAAAAGAAATTAGCAATGTCTACAGAGAAAAAACCTGATAATGTAGTGTTTAATACTGACACAAATTCTTATGATGCTGCATTAAAACCTTATGCAACCAATGTTGGCGCGCCAGCTATTGTTGTAAAAGAAAATATTACTTGGAAGAATAAAAACATACATAAAGCCAATAAACAAATTAAGGCAAAATATTTAGAGCTTAAAGCAGAATATGATAGAATGATGGAAGAGCTTGAGTATAATAACCTTGTGTATAATGCTAAATTTAATTTCGAACCTATTTTAGGTGAAGTTTATCACTTGTACAGAGATAAAAACAACTTACCGTTTTTATCTATTATAGCTCCTTCGGAATGCAATTTTGATTTTGTAGGTAGTTTTTACCTTAATTCTGAACATATGTGGAAAAAAGTAGAAAATGATCAATAAAAAAAGTCCTAAGCAAAACGCTTAGGACTTTTTTTATTCTATTCTAGTAATAATACAACTAGTTTCCTTTTTTATAATCTTCTAAAAACTTAGCTAAACCACTATCTGTTAAAGGATGTTTTAGTAAACCTTCAATAGAACTTAATGGTCCTGTCATTACATCTGCACCAATCTTAGCACAATCTATAACGTGCATAGTGTGACGTACAGAAGCTGCTAAAATTTTTGTTCCAAAATTATAGTTATCAAAGATGTGTCTAATTTCTGCAATTAGGTTTAATCCATCTGTAGAAATATCATCTAAACGACCAATAAACGGACTTACATAAGTCGCTCCTGCTTTTGCTGCTAATAAAGCCTGACCTGGAGAGAATACTAAAGTTACATTAGTTTTAATTCCTTTATCACTAAAATATTTACAAGCTTTTACACCATCTTTAATCATTGGTAATTTGATAACAATTTGGTCATGTAATTCGGCTAAAGCTTCACCTTCTTTTACCATACCTTCAAAGTCTGTAGATATCACTTCTGCACTTACATCTCCATCTACAATATTGCAAATATCTACATAGTGTTTTAAGATATTATCATGACCTGTAATACCTTCTTTAGCCATTAAAGATGGGTTTGTAGTAACACCATCAAGAATACCCATATCTTGCGCTTCCCTAATTTGGTCTAAATTGGCAGTATCAATAAAAAATTTCATTTTAAATAGTATTTATTAGTTGTGTATAATTTGTGCTTACGAAAGTACAACTTTAATACATGTTGATTAAAATTTAATATTAAATAATATTAACATTTTATCTTCTTAAAGCTTGTAATGGTTTAAAAGCAATTTTTCGTACATTTTATCTGGAAGTAAAAACTTTAATACAATAGAAAACTTCTGCATAAAAGCACCTACTTTATAATGTATTTTGGGATTTTTAGTATTAATTACTTCATGTACTTTTTTGGCAACTGCAATTGGTGATCCACTACTACTTACATCTTCATCTATGTCTTTTAATACATTTGGGTATTTTGTATATGGCGAGTCTTTTAGTACTGGTGTATGATAACGTCCTGCAGCAATATTAGTAGCAAAATCTCCTGGAGCAATGTTTGTAAATTTGACTCCAAAGTCTTTAGTTTCCATTCTAAATGCTTCGGTTAAAATCTCTAAAGCACCTTTACTTGCACTGTAAATTCCTCTGTAAGGCAATCCCATATAGCCAGCAATAGATGTAATATTAATAACCAAACCAGATTGCTGCTTTCGCATTTGTGGCAATACCGCTTTTATTACATTAATTGGTCCAAAAAAGTTAGTATTAAAGTTATGCTGTATTTGTTCTGCAGGTATTTCTTCTATAGCTCCAGTAATACCAACACCTGCATTATTAACTAAAACATCCAACCTACCTTCGGCGTCAATAACGGTTTTTATAGCTTCATTAATAGTTTCAGTATTATTAACATCTAAAGCAACTAAATTAAAATTACTATTAGTATAATTTTTAGGGTTACGACTGGTACCATAAACAATGTACCCTTTTTGGGTTAAAAAATCACCTATAGATTTACCAATTCCTGAAGATCCTCCTGTAATTAATATAACTTTAGACATATTTTAAGTTTAAAAGTTAAAAGTAAAAAAGTTTGAAAGTTCAAACTATAATTATGAGAAAAGATTTGAATAAAGTGTACAAAAAAAGGCAAGCTACCTACATCACACCGCTACGACCGCGTACCTTTGCTTCGTTCCCGACCTGGAGGATTCAGCAGGAGCTGGTTGTGTAGGACTTGCCGGCTGCAAAGATACACACTTTTAATTTTTTCACAATGATTTTTTATAATGAATTTTAATAAATAACTTGCTGAATAATTTCTTTTTAAAATGAACACACTTAAACAGCTTACAATCATAATTTTAACCGTTTTATTAACGGCTTGTGGTGAAGACGTAGAAACCCTAAAAAAGAGTTTATCTATAAAAACTAATACAGAAAACAGCACAATTAGCATTGATAAAACGCTAGAAGTCGCTCTTATTAATCCAAAAAATATTGAAATTTCTTCGGTAGATTTTTCTTTAGATGGTAAACCAATTTCTAAAAATCAACCACTATCAGATTTTAAATTAGGCGAACATACCATTACAGCTTCTGTAAAATTTGATGATAAAACTGTTGAGGTAACTGAAGTTATTTCCATATTAAATGATAAAAATCCTAAATTTTATAAAGTTGAAATATTAAACACCTATCCACATGATAAAACATCTTTTACTCAAGGATTAGAGTTTAATAATGGTATTTTATATGAAAGTACTGGACAACGTGGTGAGTCTAAAATTAGAAAAATTGACTATAAAACTGGTGATGTTTTACAAGAAATAAGTATTCCTGATGCATTTTTTGGAGAAGGTTTAACTGTTTTAAACAATAAAGTTTACCATTTAACATGGATGGCAAAAAAAGGATTTACCTACAATGCAGAAACTTTAGAAAAAACAGGAAGCTTTAATTATGGTAAAAGTAAAGAAGGTTGGGGATTTTGTAATGACGGTAAACAACTTTACAAAAGCGATGGTACAAGTTTGATTTGGACTATAAACCCTGAAAATTTGGTAGAAACTGACCATATCCAAGTATGTACAGCTAAAGGAAAAATTGGTCGTTTAAATGAAATAGAATGGGCTAATAATAAAATATATGCAAACATTTGGCAACGTAAAGGTATTGCTGTAATTAATCCTAAAAACGGTGCTGTAGATGCTGTAATAGACTGCAAAATACTAACCGATCAAATAGATAATTTTTCTTTAGACGAAAATACGCTTAACGGGATAGCCTACAACCCAGAAACCAAAACTTTTTTCTTAACTGGTAAACGTTGGGACAAGTTGTTTGAGGTGAAAATTGTAGAATAATTGACTTAGATGAAAATTCATCAAAAACAAATACTAGTTACCAAAGAAGATTTAGACCAAAATAACCACGTTAATAACATTAGATATGTAAAATGGGTTAATGATATTGCTATTTCGCATTGGGAAACCGAAGTATCAACAACTATTTTAGACCAGTATTTTTGGGTTATGTTATCTCACAACATTGACTATAAACATCAAATTCTTTTAGGTGAAACCGTAACACTAAAAACCTATGTAAAATCTTGTGAAGGTTTATTTTCTATACGTATTGTCGAAATTTTAGTGGATAAAAAACTTTGCGCCTATTCTGAAACCAAATGGTGTTTTATGAATAGTAAAACTTTAAAACCAAACCGAATTCCACAAGAAATTATCGACCTATTTTAATTTAAAGCATGAATTAATTTTTGTCAGTTTAAACCTGTTGTTCATTTTGATTTCAAAATAATAATTAAGCGTCAGTTCGAGTGGTTTTGAGGTACGAAAAACTGTATCGAGAACTTATTTGAATTAAAAAATTCTATTCTCGATACAAATTTTTCTCATTTTCAATCGAAAAACTCACTCAAATTGACGGTTTTCAAGAAATTCTATAATAGATTTTAATAATTTTAAACACACATACTAAATAGCCTTTAAAAAAGTTATATTTTAGTCAACTATTAAAAGGATAACTGCCAATTACATGAAGCGCCTACTCTATTTTACTGCACTTTTTATTTTCATTTTAACATGGAGTTCTTGTCGTAAAGATTTTGACTTTCAACCAAGCAATGGTACTTTAAGTTTCTCTAAGGACACTGTGTATTTAGACACTGTTTTTACCAACATTGGCTCAAGTACTTACACGTTAAAAGTGTATAATAATTCAGATGAAGACATCTACGTCCCAAACATTAGATTAGAAAATGGCGAAACATCTGGTTACCGATTAAACGTAGACGGAATGGCTGGTAAAAACTTTGACAATGTCGAAATTTTAGCAAAAGACAGCATGTTTGTTTTTATCGAAATTACCGAAGATATTCAAAATCACATGGCAACAGATTTTGAATTTTTATACACCGACAAAATCCTTTTTGACGCAGGTAATTTACAGCAAGACGTAGATTTAGTCACCTTAATAAAAGACGCTGTTTTTATTTACCCTGATAGAGATGAAACTACTCAAATTGTAGAAACATTAACCCTAACTATTGATGGACAGCCAGTTGAAACCGATTTGCAAGGTCGCGAGTTGTTACCTGAAGAATTAACCTTTACTAATGAAAAACCCTACGTTATTTACGGTTACGCAGCAGTACCAGCTGGCGAAACCTTAACTGTAGAAGCTGGTGCTCGTGTGCATTTTCATGCAAATTCAGGTTTAATTGTTCAAGAAAATGCGTCTTTTAATGTAAATGGTGCGTTAAGTAATGACCAAGACCTTTTAGAAAACGAAGTTATTTTTGAAGGCGACCGTTTAGAGCCAATTTATAGTGATGTACCAGGACAATGGGGAACCATTTGGCTATTTGAAGACAGCCAAAATAACATCATAAATTATGCAACAATAAAAAATGGAACGGTTGGTGTTTTATCAGATGCTAACCCAAATGCAGGTATGCCTACTAACAAATTAACCATTACCAATTCGCAGATTTACAACTCTAGTACTTTTGGTATTTTAGGAAGAAACACATCGATAAACGCCGAAAATTTAGTCATCAACAATTCTGGTCAAGCTAGTTTTGGTGCAACTTTAGGAGGAAAATATAACGTAACACACAGTACTATTGCTAATTATTGGGATAGCAGTTTTAGACAATTTCCTGCATTACTAATTAACAACTTTGTAATTAACGCAGATAACTCTGCAACAATAGCAGATTTAACCGAAGCCAATTTTAACAACTGTATTATTTACGGTAATGATAACCCAGAATTAATTGTAGATGAAATTGAAGACGCAAGCGTAGTTTTTAATTTTAAATTAACCAACTGCTTATTACGATTTGATAATTCTAGCGGAAATTTTGATGGTGATAATTACGATTTCAACAATATTAATCATTACAAAAATATTATTTTTAATGAAGCGCCTAATTTTAGAGCTCCTTTTGAAAACGATTTAATTATTGGTGAAAATTCTGCAGCAAATGGTCAAGGTAATGCTACGTTTGCCACGCAAGTACCAAATGATATTTTAGGGGTTAATAGAACCGCTAATCCAGACTTAGGAGCATTTCAACATATCATCTTCTAGATTGAACGAAAAAATAAAATAGAATTTGGTTTTTCTTTTAGTTTTGGACTAAATACCCTCAATTATTAAATGATGATAAAATTAAAAAGAAATATGAGCAATTTTGATAGATTAGTTCGTTTTATCGTAGTTATATTGCTTATATCAATATTATATGTAGGAGAATTTAATGGTCCGATAGCTTTTATAATTATAGTAGTTTCAGCCATGTTTTTATTTGCAAGTGTTACAGCTTTTTGTCCATTTTACAAATCAACAAACATGTATACTTATGACGACTCTGAAGACTATCTATAGCTTACTTTTATAAAATTTTATTTTATTAAAAAAAGCCAGCTAAAAAGCTGGCTTTTTTTCCGCGAAAGCGAAATTATCTATTTAAGCAAATAATGGTAAATCACTCATCATTGCATTTACTTTTACTGCAATGGTATCTAATTTATCTTCGTCTTCGTGGTTTGTAATCACTTCATCAATAAGATTAACTATAGCTTCCATATCGCCTTCTTTTAAACCTCTTGTGGTTATAGCTGGTGTACCAATTCTAATTCCAGAAGTTACAAACGGACTTTTATCGTCAAATGGCACCATGTTTTTGTTTACAGTAATATCTGCTTTTACTAATGCTTGTTCTGCATCTTTACCGGTAATATTTTTGTTACGTAAATCGATTAACATCATGTGGTTATCTGTACCACCAGAAATAATATTATAGCCACGATCTACAAACGCTTTTGCCATAGCTGCTGCGTTTTTCTTTACTTGTAACATGTAGTGTAAAAAGTCATCTGTTAATGCTTCACCAAAAGCAATTGCTTTTGCTGCAATAATATGCTCTAATGGTCCACCTTGATTACCAGGGAACACACCAGAGTCTAATAAAGAAGACATCATACGTGGTTTTCCGTTTTTAAGTGTGATACCAAACGGATTTTCAAAATCTTTACCCATTAAAATCATTCCGCCTCTAGGACCACGTAATGTTTTATGTGTCGTTGTAGTTACGATATGGCAATGTGGCATTGGATCGTTTAAAATACCTTTAGCAATTAATCCAGATGGGTGAGAAATATCTGCTAATAAAATAGCACCTACGCTATCTGCTATTTCACGAAAACGCTTAAAATCTATATCTCTAGAGTAAGCAGAAGCACCAGCAATGATTAATTGAGGTTTTTCTTTAGTAGCAATCTCTTGTATATTATCGTAATTTAAAACACCTGTCTCCTCTTCTACTCCATAAAATACAGGGTTGTATAATTTACCAGAAAAATTTACTGGCGATCCGTGTGTTAAATGTCCACCATGTGATAAATCAAAACCTAAAATTTTATCACCTGGTTTTAAACATGCATGGTAAACTGCTGTATTAGCTTGGCTACCAGAATGTGGTTGTACATTAGCATACTCTGCACCAAACAATGCTTTAGCACGGTCTATTGCAATTTGTTCTACCTCATCAACAACTTCACATCCACCATAATAACGTTTACCAGGATAACCTTCGGCGTATTTATTAGTTAGTACAGATCCAGCAGCTTCCATAACTTGGTCGCTTACAAAGTTTTCAGAAGCAATAAGCTCTATACCGTGTAACTGTCTGTCTTTTTCTGCTTCAATTAATTCAAATATTTGTTCGTCGCGTTGCATAATTTTTGTTACTCGTTAAAAATTTATCAAAAATAAGAAATATGTCTTGTAAATAATTCAAAAAACATATATTTACTTAGAATTTATAAACAACAAATCAACAAATATTTATGCCTTTAACAGCTAACAATCCGGATAGAAAATCGTGGTTACACGTCGATAAAAATTCAGATTTCCCTATACAGAACATACCTTTTGGCGTTTTTTTAACCAGAGATGATATAATTACCATCGGAACACGTATTGGTGATACTGCAATAGATTTAGGCGCTTTACATCAATTAGGTTATTTTGACGGTATCCCATTAACTGACGATATTTTCTTACAAGACACTTTAAACGATTTTATTGCAGATGGACGCAACACATGGCGCGCTGTAAGAAATAGAATTGCTGAAATTTTTGATGCTGAAAACGACACATTAAAAAACAATGTAAAACACAAGGAAATTGTATTATTTAGATTAGATGAAATTGAAATGCAATTACCTGTTCAGGTTGGTGATTATACCGACTTTTATTCTAGCATAGAACACGCAACAAATGTTGGTACTATGTTTAGAGATCCAGATAACGCCTTATTACCAAACTGGTTACATATACCTGTTGGCTATCATGGTAGAAGCAGCTCTATCATTCCTTCAGGAATACCAGTACACAGACCACAAGGACAAACTTTACCTGCTGGTGCTGAAGAGCCTGTTTTTGGTCCAAGTAAATTAGTAGATTTTGAATTAGAAATGGCTTTTATCACTACAGATGCTAACGATTTAGGTGAACCTATTCCTGTAGATGAAGCTGAAGAATACATATTTGGATTAGTCTTATTTAATGATTGGTCTGCACGTGATATTCAAAAATGGGAATATGTACCATTAGGTCCTTTCTTAGCAAAAAACTTTGCCTCTTCAATTTCTCCTTGGATAGTGACATTAGATGCATTACAACCATTTAAAACAGATGGACCTAAACCTTTAAAAAAGCAACTTCCTTACTTACAACAAAAAGGACAAAAAAGTTATGATATTAACTTAGAGGTTGCAATCCAACCAGAAAAAGCTAAAGAAAAAGTAGTTAGTAAATCTAACTTTAAATATATGTATTGGAGCATGTCTCAACAATTAGCACATCATACTGTTAACGGATGTCCTGTTAACTCTGGAGATATGATGGGAAGCGGAACAATTTCTGGTTCTACACCAGACAGTTACGGATCTATGCTAGAACTATCATGGCGCGGAGAAAAGCCTTTAAAAATGGCAGATGGTACCGAGCGTAAATTTATAAATGACAATGATACTGTAATTATGCGTGGTTATTGCGAAAAAGACGGAACTCGCATTGGTTTTGGTGAAGTAAAAACAAAACTATTACCTGTTTTTGAACCTAAAAAAAAATAAATAGATAAACAACATCTTTTTTATAAAAATAAAACCCTTTAGACCATCTAAAGGGTTTTATTTTTAGTTTTGGCACGCATCTTGAAAATACTTAACCTAATAACCCTTAAAACCCAAAGAAGATGAAAAACTTTACAATTATTACAGTACTTTTTCTGGCACTATCATCTTGTGTGGGAAGAAAACAAATCGAAAAACAGCTAAACACTGGTAACTACGATCAAGCAATTAATAATGCATTAAAAAAGCTTGAAACTAATAAGAATGCTAAGCGTAAACAAGATTATGTGCTTATGTTAAGAGACGCTTATTATAAAGTTGTAGAGGATAATCATTACAGAATTAACCAACTAAAACAAGATGGTAATCCAGAGTATTATGAGACTATTTACAATCTTTACACACGTTTAGATAGTAGACAAAACTCTATAAAAAATATATTACCGCTTCAAATAAATGGCAAAACAATTAAATTTAAATTTAATAATTATACGTCTGATATTATAGATTATAAATCTAAAGTTTCTGACTATAAATATAGTCAAGCAAGACAATTATTAAGCAGTTCAGATAAATACAATGCAAGAGAAGCTTACGGACTACTAGAAGATATAGAGCGCATCAATCCTAATTTTAAAGATGTTAGATCTTTAATGGATCAAGCTCATTTTATAGGGACAGACTTTGTAATAGTTTCTGTTATAAACGAAACAAACCAAATTGTACCTACTAGATTAGAAGAAGAATTATTAGACTTTGATACTTATGGCTTAAATGATAATTTTTGGACTTTATATCATGCTAATGCGTCTGCAGAAATTAATTATGATTATGCGATGCAATTGCAGCTTAAACGTATAAATATCTCTCCAGAACATGTTTATGAAAAAGAATATGTTAGAGAAGCAGAAATTGTAGATGGTTGGGAATATGTTTTAGATGAAAACGGAAATGTTGCTAAAGATAGTTCTGGAAATGATATAAAACAAGATAAAATAGTTAGAGTATTAGCTAGATTATCTGAAGTACAGCAAGTAAAATCGACTCAAGTTATAGGTCAAGTTGTATTTACTGACTTAAAACAGAATCAGGTGTTAGAGAGTTTTCCTATAGATTCAGAATTTATTTTTGAAAACTTCTATGGAAGATTTAGAGGAGATAGACGTGCTTTAAGTGATGATGATAAAAGGTTGCTAGGTAATAGAGCTGTACCATTTCCAACAAATGAACAGATGGTTTATGATACAAATGAAGACTTAAAGCAGAAATTAAAAAGTATTATAAAACAAATGACATTCTCATAAACTTAAAAGCTCCCTTAATTGGGAGTTTTTTTAATTTAAATCAACTCCTTTTGTGGTAAACGATAAACCTTGTTGTCCTGAAGTAGATATCATAACAGCTTCAAAATATGGTTCATTTGTAAGCTTTTTTACAGACCAATCAAAAATAAAATTAGCTCCTGTACCACCTTCAATATCATTTTCATCTATAACAATTTCTATGGTTTGCATAGGCTTTATAAAAATTGGTTGTTTTATATAATGTCTTATTAAGTCGCCTTTTGTATTAAAATAGTCTGCGCTATTAATATAAATTGTATCAGTTCTATTTGTGTTTCTTATGCTAACTGTAGCGGTCAAATCGTGTGTTTTATGTTCTGTAGTACTGTAAATTTGAGAGTACACAGATAAATAAGAACTACCAGACACTAGAGAATCATTAATAGTTCCCGTCCATTTCATAGATTCTAAATGACTAGATGGTTTAGGCTCGTTATTTTGCTTGGTTTCACAACTCAACAAAATACTAATTACAATAATTAATAGCGAAAGTTTTTTCATAAAATTAATTTTACACAAAGGTACTCAAATCCAAATCATTTATAGCACCATGACTAGCGTGAGCTACCACTACTCCATTTTTAATAATTAGTAATTGTGGTGATTGATGCATCACTTGAAATTTGTAACCAACCTCATTAGATACATCTCTATAATTTAACAAATCTAAATAATATAAATCTGCATTTAAATCTAAATCAAAAGCTTCAGTAAATTGATTTAATACCATTCTACTAATTCCACATCTTGTAGAATGTTTAAATATCAGCTGCGTTTTTCCTTTAGATGATAATTCTATTTCATCTAATTGCTCTATACTTGTTAAGTTTTGCCAAGGAAGCACTTTCTCTTCCTTAGGCGTTTTATTACTTCCAAAAAGTTTTCCAAACATATTGTATACTTTGTTTTTCCGCTAAAGCGAAAGTTAAATTTAGATAGTAAGTCGACTTCATTTTTAAAACTTACAAACTGACTAAAAGTCACTAAAAACCAGTAGATAACAGACATTTTGTCGTTAAAATACTATTGGTAAGATAATTGAAATAAAGCAATCAAACATTGCTAAATTTTAAAAAAATGAACTTAAACAATTATACAATAAAATCGCAAGAAGCCATACAACAATCGCAACAAATTGCGCAAAGTTATGGTCATCAACAAATAGAAAACGAACACCTTTTTAAAGGTATCTTAGAAGTTGATGAAAACGTGTTACCATTCTTATTAAAAAAACTAAATGTTAACACAACTGTACTAAAACAAGCTTTGGACAAACAACTAGAAAGTTTTGCAAAAGTCTCTGGCGCAGATCTAATGTTATCTCGCGAAGCTGGAAAAACACTAAACGAAGCATCTATCATTGCAAAAAACATGAAAGACGACTTTGTGTCTGTAGAGCATTTAATCTTAGCTATCTTAAAATCTAATAGCAAGATTGCTCAAATGCTTAAAGACCAAAGCGTCACCGAAAAAGGTTTAAAAGCAGCAATTGAAGAACTAAGAAAAGGTGATCGTGTAACGTCTCAAAGTCAAGAAGACACTTATAATTCTTTAAACAAGTACGCAAAAAACCTAAATCAATTAGCAAAAGACGGTAAGCTAGATCCAGTAATTGGTCGTGACGAAGAGATTAGACGTATTTTACAAATCTTATCACGTCGTACCAAAAACAACCCTATTTTGGTAGGTGAACCTGGAACTGGTAAAACTGCTATTGCCGAAGGTTTAGCACATCGTATTGTTGATGGCGATGTACCAGAAAACTTAAAAGAAAAGCAAATTTTTGCTCTAGATATGGGCGCACTTATTGCAGGTGCTAAATTTAAAGGTGAATTTGAAGAGCGTCTTAAAGCTGTCATTAAAGAAGTAACGACTAGCGAAGGTGATATTGTTCTTTTCATAGACGAAATCCATACACTTGTTGGTGCTGGAGGCGGACAAGGTGCAATGGACGCAGCAAACATCTTAAAACCTGCATTAGCGCGTGGTGAGTTAAGATCCATTGGTGCAACAACACTTGACGAGTATCAAAAATACTTCGAAAAAGATAAGGCTTTAGAGCGTCGTTTTCAAAAAGTAATGGTAGACGAGCCAGATACAGAAAGCGCCATTTCTATACTTAGAGGTATTAAAGAAAAATACGAAACGCATCATAAAGTGCGTATTAAAGACGAAGCTATTATTGGCGCTGTAGAGTTATCACAACGCTACATTACCAACAGATTTTTACCAGATAAAGCTATCGACTTAATGGATGAAGCGGCTTCAAAACTGCGTATGGAGATTAATTCTAAACCTGAAGAATTAGATGTTTTGGATAGAAAAATCATGCAGTTAGAAATTGAAATCGAAGCCATTAAACGCGAAAAAGATGAAGTAAAACTGAAATCTTTAAGAAGTGATTTAGCTAACCTTAAAGAAGAACGTAATGAGATCAATGCCAAGTGGAAAAGCGAAAAAGAAGTTGTAGACAATATCCAAAACACAAAACAAGATATTGAAAACTTTAAACTTGAAGCCGAACGTGCTGAACGAGAAGGTAACTATGGTAAAGTAGCCGAACTTAGATATGGTAAAATAAAAGAAGCGCAAGAAAAACTGGAAAGCCTTCAAAAAGACTTGCAATCGCAATCAGAACATAGCTTAATTAAAGAAGAAGTTAACTATGATGATATTGCAGAAGTTGTTGCAAAGTGGACAGGTATTCCTGTAACTAAAATGCTTCAAAGCGAACGCGAAAAGCTTTTAAAATTAGAAGACGAACTTCATAAACGTGTGGTTGGTCAAGAAGAAGCTATAGAAGCAGTAAGTGATGCGGTTAGACGTAGTCGCGCAGGTTTACAAAACCCACAAAAACCAATTGGTACATTCCTATTTTTAGGAACAACAGGTGTTGGTAAAACAGAACTTGCAAAAGCATTAGCCGAGTATCTTTTTGATGACGAAAACGCAATGACAAGAATAGATATGAGCGAGTATCAAGAACGTCATGCTGTTAGTAGACTAGTTGGTGCGCCTCCAGGATATGTTGGCTACGACGAAGGTGGACAATTAACCGAAGCGGTTAGACGCAAACCTTATTCAGTGGTATTATTAGACGAAATTGAAAAAGCACATCCGGATACGTTTAATATTTTATTACAAGTTTTAGACGAAGGTCATTTAACAGATAATAAAGGTAGGATGGCTGACTTTAAAAACACAATTATAATCATGACTTCAAACATGGGAAGTCACATTATACAAGAGCGTTTTGAGGCTACCAAAGATGTAGAATCTGCTATGGAAGCCGCTAAAGTAGATGTATTAGGGTTATTAAAACAAACGGTACGTCCAGAGTTTTTAAACCGTATAGACGACACAATAATGTTTACACCTTTAACACAAGATAATATTACACAAATTGTTGGATTACAATTAAAAAGTGTAACTAAAATGATTGCTAAACAAGGTATAACTTTTGACGCTACACCAGAAGCAATAGCATACTTAGCAGAAAAAGGTTATAATCCAGAATATGGAGCAAGACCAGTAAAGCGAGTAATACAAAAAGAAGTATTAAATCAATTAAGTAAAGAGATTTTAGCTGGAAAAATAAATACAGATAGTATCATTTTACTGGATTCTTTTAACGGAGAACTTGTATTTAGAAATCAAGGCAATTTAGTTGAAGACGAATTTTAATTTCATAAAGTTCTGTTAATACTAAAAAGACATATAATATTATAAAGTTTAGACCGTTTTCATAATTGGTTGGTTAGTTGAAAAAGCAACGCAATACTTTTCTTACAAGTGGCGCGTTGCTTTTTTTTTAACACAATAGTAACATATTATTTTGTACCTTCATAAGTAAGTAACTTATTATAAATCAAAACAATATGGGCATTATCAACTATTACAATATCAGTCACGCCGAAGTTTTTGTTTTTGATGATTTTTTAATTAAACAAGTAAAAGAAGGTGTAAAGATTGATTTAGAGGAAACGGAAGAATTAAAATTAATTCTAGAAGAACATTTTAAAAACAAGAAGATGGCATACATTTCTAACAGAGTAACATCTTATTCTGTTAACCCTTTAGTTTACAAAGAAGTTGAAAAAATGTCTAATTTAGTTGCTATCGCTGTTATACCAAATGATTTAAAAATGAGACAAAGCGCTGAGTTTGAAAAACAATTTTTTAATAAGCCTTTTGAAATTTTTAATAATCTAACAGATGCTATTAATTGGGTAGAAAAAATTGTTTAAAATAATTACTAGTATTTAGCATTTGTAGTGATATTATAGTATCAAAAAAAGCCACTTTTTTCAAAGTGGCCTTTCGAAAATTTTGGTTAAACTAACTAACTCTTAAAATAATAATTTGATACCAAAATTTACTTTTTTTTAATTAAAATAATTTATATCCAATGCCAACTCCTGCTATAAAAGGATTAATATCAACATCTGCGTCTACAGTAGCCCCTAAAGCTGACGTCGCATCTACAGTTACATCAGTATTTAATAATAAGTATTTTGCATCCACATTAAAAAACCACTTATCTGTAATTTTAAAATCAAAACCTAATTGAAAAGCAAAGCCTAAAGCATTATCGTAAGTAACTTTATCTGCAACAGGTCCCGAATTTTCGTCATAAAATAAGGTATAATTAATACCTGCTCCAACATAAGGCTTTATATTTTCTCCTAAAAAATGATACTGTAATGTTAATGTAGGTGGTAGTAATCTTACATCTCCCAAAGGTATATCTCCAACAACTGTAGAAACCGCTTTAACGTCATGTTGGGTAGTTCCTAAAATTAACTCAGCTGCAATATTTTCAGTAAAAAAATAAGTTAAGTCTAATTCAGGTACATAATCATTAGTAATGTTTACATCACCTCCTATAACATCAATAGATGCAGATTCATTGGGTACCACTGCTATAGCTCTAAGTCTTACTTGAAATTTAGTATAACCGTCATTAGTTTCTAATTTTTCTTGCGCTTTTAGATTAAACGATATTAATAAAATTAATGCTAATGGTAATAATATTTTTTTCATGTCGTAATATTTGTTTTAGTTACTGACACAAATTTATAGCAGTCTTAGAGCTTAAAAACTGACTTTTATCATGCTTTTCAAAAGTTTTTACTTCATCTTAAAAATGAACATCCATTAGATTATTATTC
>Ga0105235_100335_pt1 | contig 17460 bp, 16 predicted proteins | sample Virmet3819_2500_FD_90059 | JGI IMG/M metagenome (GOLD analysis project Ga0105235, IMG submission 90059) | Marine viral communities from the Southern Atlantic ocean transect to study dissolved organic matter and carbon cycling - metaG 3819_2500 | ecosystem: Environmental > Aquatic > Marine >... | reverse complement strand
TAATAAAAGTGCTGTTGAAAGTGAGAAAACACGTGGCATTAAGCAATCTAATACGTATAAAATAGGACTTAAAATAGAGCAGGTTTTAAAAAAAATAGGTTTACTAAAGCTAAGTCAAAGTATCATTAAAAAATATTCTAATAGTTAATTGCTAGCCATCGTTATACCATATTATAAAATTAATTTTTTTGAAGCGACATTACAAAGTTTAGCCTCTCAAACTAATAAGGAATTTCATGTCTATATAGGAGACGATGCTAGTGTTAATGATCCTACACATTTAATAAATAGATATGGAAACCACTTTTCGTTTACTTATAAAAAATTTGATAATAATCTAGGCGGTCAAGACTTAGTAAAACAATGGGAGCGCTGTATTGCAATGACAGCAAATGAAGACTGGATCATGCTTTTAGGCGATGATGATGTTTTAGAGGCGACCTGTGTTGAGGCCTTTTATAATGATTTAGAAACAATAAAAACGCACAACGTAAATGTTGTGCGTTTTGCTACCGTTGTTATTAATGAAAAAGACATAGAAATTTCTAAAAGGCATGAGCACCCAAAATTAGAAAAATCAACAGCTTTTTTTCAGCGTAAACACCAAGGCGGTACACGAAGTTCATTAAGTGAGTATGTGTTTAAAAAGGCGCACTTTAAGCTTAAGTCTTTTCCTTTAGCATGGCATACAGACGATTTAGCCGTTTTAGAATGTTCTAATTTTAAAACGATATATACTTTAAATAACGCATTAGTAAAATTTAGGCATAGTACAGAAAATATTACCTCTAATAGAGGTAATTTAAAGCAAAAAAACGAAAGTTCTTTTCAATACTATTTTTATTTGTATTCAACTAAAATTAATTTTTTTACTAAAAAGCAAGAACGTATTATTGTTTATAAATTAAATAAAACGGTAGCGACCAATAAAAAGAACGTTTTTAGAATATTTAGATTAAGTTTTTACTATTTAAGACATTTAAAGATTAATCACTTGATACACCTAAAACTAATGATAGCACAGTCTGTTATAAAAAAAATAAAAAGATAAAATGAAATTTTTAATAATAGCTCAAGATTTAAGGCATACAGGCACAAGTGAAGGCATCGTATCTCGTTCATTTATTGCAAATTTAAGAGCCATTTATCCGCAAGCGATTATTGATGTTTTTTATATAAAAAGTCATGATTCGCATGATTATAACGCCCTTTTGGGTGCAAATTCTATAGTAGAGTATACAATACCTCGAAAGATACCTTTTATAACGAAATGGTTAAACAAGATATATTGGCGTTTGTTTAATGAGTCGTTACGAGAACGTTACATACAAAACTTATACAAAAAGAAAATAGCAACAATAGATTACAAGGCCTATAACCATGTGTTTATAAGAAGCTCTGGTTTAGAGTATGAAACACTATTAGCGTGTAACAATTTACCCATTTTAAAACAAGCTATAATAAATTTTCATGATCCTTATCCTAATTTTTGGGATACAGGTTCAAATAAAAACCTTTCTAATTTAGAATTGTTTAGGTTAAAACGAATGAAAGCAGTGGTTGAGCAAGCTAAAGTATGTATAAGTCCATCAACGTATTTATCTAGAGATTTAACTACTCTTTATGGTTCTAATAAGGTTTTTAAAACACTACCGCATCAGTTTAATGAAACGGCATTTAACTTTGAGGAAGCAGAACAGGTAAGAGAAAAACAAAAACCTTGCTGTATTATGTATCATGGTACACTGCAATTAGGGCGCGATATGGATATTGTTTTGGACGCTTATGTAGATTGTATAAACAAAGATTTCAATATAAAGAATAATTCAGAATTTGTATTACGATTAAAAAGCAATCAATACAGCAGGCTAAAAACTAAGTACGAAACTATTTCTAATATTGTAGTACTTGAAGCTAATGATTTTTCAAGTTCGTATATAGAACAAAGTCAGCACTCTAATATTTTAATAATTCTTGAAAATAATAGCGGTTATAGTAATATTTTACCAGGAAAAATACCTGTAGCAGCTGCTACAGGATGTCAAATATTAAATATTTGTCCTAAAGAAAGCGAAACACGACATATAACAGTTAGTAAAAGTTGTATAGCTACTAGTACAAATAAAAGCGAAATTGCTACTCAATTAGAAGCATTAATAAAAGTTCAGTTAGATCATGCTCCAGCGATTTCGGCATATGGAGATTATTTTAGTGTAGCGCAATTTAAATCTAGTATTCAAGATATTTTAAACTAAATTTTAAAAGATGATATTAAAGCGATTCATTAATTTAATTAAAGATAATAGAGAAAGGCATAAAAGAACCGAAAAATTAACCAATGAAGTTATTTGGGCAAATGTTTTTCATGATAGTATTAGAGGCGTAGATTGCTTAAATAATTTATCTATTAATGTTGGTCGATGGGCTGGAAACTATTCTTTTTTTTATATTTTAAAGCGTATTTTATTTGATGTAAAACCACAATCTATTTTAGAATTAGGATTAGGAGAAAGTTCTAAATTTATTTCTACATTAATTAAAAATAATATTATTGATGCATCGCATGTTATTATTGAGCATGATCGTGAGTGGATTAATCGTTTTAATACTAGCTTTTCTTTATCAAATCAATCTAAGATAATAAACCTTCAAACCGCTAATAAATCAATATTTGATAAAGAATATTTAGGTTATGTTGATATTGAAAATATAGCTAATGATTTTAGTTTATATATTATAGATGGACCATTTGGTAGTAAAAACTATTCGCGATTTGATATTGTTAATCTGGCTAAACAATTTAATGAAAAAAAAGAGTTTATAATTATAATTGATGATTATAATAGAAAAGGAGAAAAAGAAACAGCCCAAGAGTTGTTAAAAGTTTTAGAAGAAAAGAATATTGCAGTAAAATCTAAAAATTACGATGGGATAAAAAGCCAATTAGTAATTGCTACAAAAGCCTTTGAAATGGCTTTAACCTTATAAAGTATTAATTATGAGAAAAGGTATGAACCCACAAAAAAAACAAGATGTTATTGAAGTAGATTCAATACATAGAATTATTCTTGTTGTATACATACCAAATAATGTTACGTTTTATAAAAATAGTTTTGAAGTTTTTAAATTGTGTTTAGAATCGTTGATAAAAACAATTAACTCTCAAGCGAAAATAACAGTAGTAAACAATGGTTCAAACGAACAAGTAACACAGTATATTTATAAAAAACACCAAGAAAAGTATATAGATACACTTATACATCATAATACTAATATTGGTAAAATAGATGCTTTACTTGGAGCAGCAAGAGGCGTACGCGAAAAATACATCACACTATCTGATGCCGATGTATTATATAAATCAGGATGGTTAAAGGCAGTGACTTCTGTTTTTAATAATTTTAAAAATGTAGGTTCAGTTTCGCCAATTTCTGTTAGGAATGCAGAAACTTATGCAACAAGTAGCGGAATGTTAAAAGTATTAACCAAGCAATTAAAGTTTGAATATAAACCGATACCAGAAAATTTTGAAGATTTTAATAGGTACTTAAATAGTATAAATTGGGATTTAGAAGAAAATCCAAACTTAAAATGGCCAGTAGTAGAATCTAATTCAACAAAAGCTAATTTGGGTAGTGGTCATCAGGTATTAACAATTGATAGAGATATATTATTCTCTCACATGCCAACAAATCCTTCCTATATTTTAATAGGCAGAAATTCTGTTAATGATTTTATAGACGACCCTATTAACAAATCGGGCAAATTAAGATTATCTACTTATAATAATTTTGCCTATCATATGGGAAATACTGTTGAAAAATGGATGATAGATGTTCAAGAAGAAAACATAAATAATTTAGGCCGTTTAGAATTTAAAGATTACAAGTTAAGGCACCCTTTTAAATCAACAAGTCATAAAATTTATACTTTAAAACGATTGTTTATAAAAAAACTATTTCTTCTTTTTTTTAAGAGGTAGTTAAAATTACTTAAATGCATCATCAAAAATTCTCCATATTAATAACCACAAAAAACAGGCTAAAAGATTTAAAGATTACTTTAAATAACATTTCCTATTTATTAAATAATGAAAATGTAGTCTGTATTATTTGTGATGATGGTTCTACAGATGGCACATTCCAGTATTTAAAAGCTAATTATAAGCAAATACAGGTTATACAAAACGAGACAAGCAAAGGTTTAATTTTTAGTAGAAATCGGTTGTTGGCTATAACAACAGCAGACTATGCCATTACATTAGATGATGATGCCCATATAGTATCAAATAATCCATTAGAGATTATTGAAGCTTTTTTCTTGAAACATCCTAAATGTGCGGTTATAGCTAGTAGAATTTTTTGGGGAAAAGACTTACCTAGTGATCTAACAGAGACTTCGAATAATACACGTGTAAAAGGTTTTGTAGGATGTGGTCATGTGTGGCGCATGGCAGCTTGGCGAAGTATACCAAATTATCCCGATTGGTTTGTATTTTATGCCGAAGAGGAGTTTGCAAGCTATCAATTGTTTAAAAAGCAGTGGGAAGTATGGTATGTTCCAGCACTCTTTATACAGCATCGTGTAGATGTGAAGTCTAGAAAAAAAGATAAGGATTATACCACTAGATTAAGACGTTCATTACGTTCTGGTTGGTATTTGTACTTTATGTTTTATCCCTTACATTTAATCCCTAAAAAGTTTTTGTATACCTTGTGGATGCAATTAAAACTAAAAGTGTTTCAAGGCGATTTTAAAGCTTTAAAAGCTATAATGTTGGCATTGTTTGATTTGATTATTAATTTGCCTAAATGTTTTATAGGTAAGCGGTTGTCGTTAAAGGAAATTGCTAAATATAGAATGTTAGAGAATACAAAGATATATTGGACGCCTAATAAATAGGTATTAAATTTATTGAATGATTACTATTTTAAAGAATAAACTTTCAGAAAAACAGCGTTTAAAATTTAAGTATAAATTAAGAGCTTATAAGGCTTTATTTTTTCCTTTTAATTTGTCTAAAATAGCAACAATTCATAAAACAGATAAATGTGGAAATCATAATTACACACCAAATTATCAAACGCATTTTAGCAAATATAAGTTTAAACGTAATACTATTTTAGAAATCGGTGTCGGAGGTTATAATGAGCCTTTAAGAGGAGGTAATTCTCTAAGAATGTGGAAAAGTTATTTCCCGTTTTCTAAAATTTATTCTTTAGATATTTACGATAAATCCTTTTTAGAAGAGCGTAGAATTAAAATATTTCAAGGTAGTCAAGTCGATATCCCATTTTTAGATGAACTAACTAAAGAAACAGGCGATTTTGATTTGATTATAGATGATGGCAGCCATATCAATGAGCATGTAATAGAAAGTTTTAAATATTTTTTTCCAAAATTAAAAAAAGGCGGTATTTATGTAGTAGAAGATACACAAACCTCGTATTGGGAAGATTATGGAGGAAACTCAACTAATTTAGATAGTAAGCATACTATCTACGGTTATTTTAAAAGTTTAGTTGATGGCTTGAATAATGAAGAATTTATTATAGAAAATTATGAAAAAACTTATTATGATAAGCACATTGTTTCAATGCATTTTTATCATAATATGATATTTATTTATAAAGGCGATAACGATGAAAAGTCAAATTATGTTGTAAATAATAAAAAGCCAAATGCCTAACCCAAACATAGCCATATTAACCACTGTTGCTAATTTTGAGTTGTATAATATAACTTCAAAATTGTTTCCTGAAAATTGCCAAAAATATGTTATTGATGGCAGAAATGGAATGCATGGTATAAGCAGTATTTATTATATGTTTGAGAAACTAAAAGATGAAAATATCGATTGGTTAATTATGGCGGACGAAGATGTTGTTTTTAAAGATAGTGAAATTGTTTTCAATGTTATTGATAAAATGAAAGTTGAAAATTTTACTGTAGCAGGTGTTAGAGATGGAGGTGTAGTAAGACACAGAACTTTCAATCCAACTATGATAAACACTTTTTTTTCTATTATTAATTTTAAAGAAATTTTAAAAATTTGGAATAAAGAAGATGTTAAAAAAAATCAATATATAAATGAGAATGAATTTTTAGTAGATGCATCAACCTTAAAATATGAATTTGATGTAAATAGCTTGTATGAACCTTATTATTGTTTTTACCTTTGGTTAAAAAGAAGTGGTAAGCAGTTTTTGTATTTAGATGCTAAAATGCATGAAGATTCAATTGCTAATTCAGTTCAGTTTAATGGCAATACATTATTATATCACACTTGGCATGCTAGAAGTTATGGTAAGAATAAAAAACATACTAAACGAATTGATGTCATTTTAAATGAAAATAAAACAGCTATAAATAAGGGCACAAACAATCAAGAATATATCTTATTTAAAGCTCCTTTTTTTGCTACAAAACAAAAGATTAATAAGTTTATAAAAAAAGTTAAACGTAAATTAAAACTATCGTAAGCATCAAAACCATAGCCATCATACCAGCCCGAGGAAACTCCAAACGCTTTCCTAATAAAAATATTAAATTATTAGGTGATAAGTCTTTATTGGCGCATAGTATTTTATATGCCCAGCAGTTTGATTTTATAGATGCCGTGTATGTGTCTACAGATAGCGCAGCGATAAAAGCAGAAGCCTTAAATTATGGCGCTCAAGTAATAGACAGGCCAGCACATTTGGCAGGAGATCATGAGCCTACAGTAAGCGCCTTAAAGCATGTATTACAAACAATAAATGACACTGTTGCACATGTTGTGTTGTTACAAGCCACCAATCCCTTACGGCCAAAGCCTTTACTAGCTACAGCATTTAAAGAGTATATTGCTAAAAACTATACCAGTTTGTTTACCGTAAGTCGAGATTATCATAAATTTGGCAAAATCGAGCAAGGTGTATTTAAGCCTTACAATTATAAACCAGGACAGCGCAGTCAAGATTTAGAACCTTTATTTTATGAAAACGGTTTGCTATACATTACTAAGGCTAGTTGTATTTTAAATGATGAGGTTATAAGCAAAGATGCATTTCCTATGGTCGTTAATCATCCTTTTGCAGAAGTTGATATCGATACGCAAGACGATTTTGATTATGCTGAATATCTTTACAATAAATATATAAATGAATAAGCCATACATAGACATAGCCGGTAGAAAAATAGGCCCAGATTATCCGCCATTAGTTATTGCCGAAATAGGCATTAACCACGAAGGTTCTTTACAAGTAGCAAAAGACATGGTAGATGCAGCACATCGCGCAGGCGTTGAGGTGGTAAAGCATCAAACCCATATTGTAGCCGATGAAATGAGCGGTGCAGCAAAACAAGTGATTCCTGGTAATGCCGAGGTGTCGATATATGATATTATGGAGCGTTGCTCATTAAATGAAGCCGATGAGTTGGCACTTAAAGATTATGTAGAGTCTAAAGGCATGATTTTTATATCAACGCCATTTTCGAGAGCCGCAGCCGAGCGTTTAAAACGTTTTGACATTCCTGCCTACAAAATAGGTTCTGGAGAATGTAATAACTACCCATTACTAGAACACATTGCGCAATTTGGTAAACCTGTAATATTAAGTACTGGTATGAATACGATTGCCAGTGTAAAAAAAGCAGTGGCTATTTTTGATAAGTACAAGGTGCCAGTTGCTTTATTGCATACCACCAATTTGTACCCAACACCAACACATTTGGTGCGTTTTGGCGCTATGATGGAATTGCACGAAGCGTTTCCTGATAAGGTATTTGGACTCAGTGATCATACCTTAAATAACAATGCGTGTTTAGGTGCTGTAGCGCTTGGCGCTTCGGTTTTAGAACGTCATTTTACAGACCACATGCAACGCACAGGACCGGATATTGTTTGTAGTATGGACGAAGCCACATGCAAAGCCTTAATAACCGATAGTGCCGAAATGGCTTTAATGCGAGGTGGCACAAAAGCACCAGCAAAAGAAGAGCAAGTGACTATAGATTTTGCTTTTGCAACGGTATGTAGTATTAAGACCATAGCAAAAGGCGAGCCTTTTACAAAAGATAATATTTGGGTAAAACGACCAGGAACCGGTGCGATTTTAGCCGATAAATATGAAGACATTTTAGGAAAAAAAGCGACCAGAGCTATAGCAAATGACGAACAATTAACTTGGGCAGATATTGAGTAGTTTAAAAAACATAGCATTTTTAACAGGAACACGTGCCGATTTTGGTAAAATAAAACCATTAATACAAGCTGTAGAGGTTGAACCAGGATTTGAAGCCTATGTGTTTGTAACTGGTATGCATTTATTAGATACCTATGGTTATACCTTAATAGAAGTAGAGCGTTGTGGTTTTAAACATATTTCTACTTTTAATAATCATACCCATGAAGCGACTATGGATTTAACATTGGCAAAAACCATAACCGGTTTTTCGGCTTTTGTTAAAGCTCATAATCCCGATTTAATTGTAATACATGGCGATCGCGTAGAAGCCTTGGCAGGTGCTATTGTAGGCAGTTTAAATAATATTTTAGTGGCGCATATAGAAGGCGGCGAATTGTCTGGTACTATAGACGAGCTTATACGTCATGCCACCAGTAAAATGAGCCATATTCACTTTGTAGCCAATGACAATGCAAAACAATTATTGGAGCAAATGGGAGAATTACCAGCATCTATTTATACCATTGGCTCTCCAGATATAGACGTTATGTTTTCAAATACATTGCCAACACTAGATGTGGTAAAAACGTATTACGATATTGGGTTTACAAATTATGCAGTTGCTATGTTTCATCCTGTAACAACAGAGCATGAGTATATGCAAACTTATGCACAGCAATTTGTAGATGCCTTATTGCAAAGTGATAAAAACTATGTGGTTATTTATCCTAATAACGATTTAGGTAGTCAAGCCATACTAAATGCTTATAAAGGTTTAGAAACTAATGCGAAATTTAGAATATTTCCTTCTATAAGATTTGAATATTTTTTAACCTTATTAAAACGTGCTGATTTTATAATAGGTAATAGTAGTGCCGGTGTTCGCGAAGCACCTTATTATGGTATTCCAACCATAAATATAGGAACACGACAAGATAATAGAGCGGTTTTAAATTCGATTATAAATACCAATTACAGTACAAAAGCAATACTAGAAGCCATATTACAAGCTAAACCAATACCAGCAAAAGTAGCTGGTGTTTTTGGAAACGGACAGAGCGCCAAAGCTTTTATAGATACGTTAAAGTTAGACCATTTTTGGGAGATTAACCATCAAAAACAATTTAGAGCGTTATAAATGAAAACATTAGGATTGGTTATTACAGATGGTGTAGGTTTTAGAAACTTTATTTTAAGTGATTTTTTAAAAGAAGCCGAGCAACAATTTGATAAGGTAATTATTTTATCCTGCTTACCAGCACATGTTTATGCAGCACACACAACATGTGAAGTTATAGAGTTGGAGGTGTTTACCGAAGGTTATAGCACTTGGTTTTTTAGAAAAGCAAAAGAAATTGCGCATTTAAAGTTACACGCAAAAGGAAACTTAGGAATTCAAGATAATTTAAAAACGAATTGGTCTACTTTAAAAACAACACGCGGTTATGGTACGCGATTAATATATACACTAACTTCCTGGTTTCATTCAGAAAAAACCATCCAACGGTTTCAGGCTTTACAAAATAAAACCTTTGCAAAGCATAGCATAACACAGCAGTACAAAGCCTTGTTAAAAGCACAAGCAATAGATGTATTGTTTTTTACGCACCAACGTCCGCCATATATAGCACCACTAGTTTATGCGGCACAACAAGAAGCAGTACCCACAGCAGCCTTTATTTTTAGTTGGGATAATTTAGCCTCTAAAGGAAGAATGGCTTCAAATTTTGATTATTATTTGGTGTGGAGTACTTTAATGAAAAACGACTTGTTACAATTTTATAGTAGCATTAAAGCGACACAAGTTGCCGTAGTGGGAACACCACAATTTGAGCCTTATGTGTTGCCGCGCTACAAAACCAGTAAAGCCGACTTTATACGTACTTTTAATTTGGATGCTAGTTTACCAAGCATTTGTTTTAGTTGTGGTGACAGTTCTACCAGTAAAAATGATGAATTGTATATTACGACCATTGCCAAAGCGATACAACAGCAAGAACTACCAGCGGTTAATTTTATAGTGCGTACGTCTCCAGCTGAAGATCCTAAACGTTTTGATGCTTTGGTAAAAGCGTTTCCGTTTATACAATGGCATTTTCCTAAATGGGAACAAGTTAGAGCCAACCATCAAGAGTCTTGGTCGCAACGCATACCTTCAATTGAAGATGTAAAACAATTAAGAGCTTTGTTGGAATATTGTGATTTAAACATTAATATGTTGTCTACTATGAGTTTAGATTTTATGCTGTTTGATAAACCTGTAATTAATACGGTTTTTGGTAATGCAAGCAATGGTTTGTATGACGACCAGCGTTTTTTAGGCTATGAGCATATTATGCACGTAGTTAACAGCAAAGCTACTACAGTTGTTACTGATGCCGAAGCATTGATAGCGGCTATACAGTACGATTTAAGTTTAGATGATAAAAGTAAGAACCGCAAGCAACTTATTGCACAGCAAATAGGTGTGGATTTAAATCTTACAAGTACTATGGTTTCAAAAGCATTAAGACAATGGAGTTAGGCCGAAAGCATATTGCTGTTATTTGTAATTATCAATTGCTCGATAACCGCATTGGCGGTATGGACTATTTTTTTTGGGCGTTTAATAAAAAATGTTTGGAGGCGGGAATTACTATCGATTGGTTTTTTCCTAATGCAGCCACGCATGGTATGTATGATACCTTTACTATTATAGCCAACGCAAATACTTCAATTGAAGCCTTGTTTATAAATTATATAAAGCATACTCCAGTTAATTATACCCATGTAATTACCCATTTTGTGGAGTTATGCACGTCATTTTATGCTGAGGTTAAGCAGTTATTAGACACAAAAATTATAGCTGTAGACCATAATCCAAGACCTTTAGGCGGTTACGCCATAAAAAAGCGATTAAAAAAGCGTGTAAAAGGCTATTTGTATGGTAAGCATATTGATGAATTTATTGGTGTATCTAACTATACCAGTCAAGCCATTTTAAAGGATTTTGGTTCGTTTTTAAAGTCAAAAACAAAGACTATTTACAATGGTGTTTTAATAGAAGACATTGTACCTAAAACTACAACACGAGCAAAAACGAATCCTAAGTTTTTAGTGGTTTCTCATTTACGATTTTCAAAAGGCATTCAAGATTTAATTTTAGCGGTAAGTCACTTACCACAGCAAATAATTAAAGATTTAAACATTGATGTTTTTGGAGATGGCCCTTATAAAGCAACCTTATTACAGTTGGTTGCGAAACATCAACTGGATGGTGTTTTTAATTTTAAAGGTAGTTGTTCTAGCTTAAACACACGCTACCAAAATTATGATTATATGTTACAACCTACACATATGGAATGTTTTAGTTTATCTATTTTGGAGAGTTTGGCAGCTAATATACCTGTAATCACGACGTCAGTAGGTGGAAATCAAGAAGTTGTTATTCACGAAAAAAATGGTTTTATATTTAAGTCTAAAGATGTACAGGAGCTAACAGCTCTTCTACAGTCTGTTATAACAGGTAAAAAGCAGATTAAAATAAATACACGTAAATTAATTGAGGATCAATTCTCATTTGAGTTGATGGTAGAAAATCATTTTGACTTAATAAAATAAATATGAAAATAGCCTTTTTAACACCAGAATATCCACATGAGCGCATAGGTCACTCGGGCGGTATTGGGACTAGTATAAAACATCTTGCTATAGCTTTACATGCTTTAGGACATGCTGTGACTTTATTGGTTTATGGTCAAGATGAAGATGCTTGCTTTACAGCAAATGGTCTTACATTTTATAAAATTAAAAACCCAAAATTAAAAGGCTTGTCGTGGTATTTAACACGAAAGAAAATACAAAAGCTTATTAATAGTTTGCATGCAGTTGGTAAAATAGATATAGTAGAAGCACCAGATTGGACTGGTATAGCATCTTTTATAAATGTTAACTGTCCAATTGTTATTAGAGAAAATGGCAGCGATACTTACTTTTGTCATTTAGACCAAAGACCCGTAAAAGCTATTAATCGGTTTCATGAAAAACAAGCTTTACAACAGGTTGACGGTATAATATCGGTAAGCAAATTTACTGGCGATTTAACCAATAGTTTGTTTAATTTATCTCGTCATTTTACTGTAATACCAAATGCTATAAATTTAGAAGCATTTAAACCCACGACATCTATAAAAAACAATACGAATATGATATTGTATTTTGGTACTTTAATTAGAAAGAAAGGCTTATTAGAATTGCCACATATTTTTAATGTTGTACACGCGCATCATCCAGAGGTCAAGTTACTTTTAGTGGGAAAAGATAGTGTAGATATTACAACACAATCTGGTTCTACATGGTCGTTAATGAAACCTTTGTTTTCAGCGTCAGCATTACAAAAAGTAGCTTATATAGGAGCTGTTCCTTATACAAAAATGCGTGAGCACATAGCAGCAGCTAGTGTGTGTGTGTTTCCTTCCTTTGCAGAAGCTTTGCCTGTTTCTTGGCTAGAAGCTATGGCTTTGCAAAAGCCTATTGTAGCCTCGAATATAGGTTGGGCTAAAGAAGTTATCGATGATGGTAAAAATGGTTTTTTAGTGCATCCAACAGCTCATAAAGCATACGCTAACGCTATAATAAGGCTATTTGAAGACACAGTGTTAAGCGAAACCTTTGCTAAAGCAGCAAGACAAAAAGTAATAGAGAAATTTAGTTCAGACATTGTAGCTCAGCAAAGTATCGATTTTTACACTCAATTTATAAAGTAATATATGTCAATAAATTTCAAAACATTTAAAGCCTCCAACGGTAGTGTTATTTTATACATTGGTACTCCTGATTTAAACTTGCTAGATACTTTAGCAAAAGGAGAAGGCGATATCTGGCATAGTAGTTTAGATCAAGGTTATAAAAATATATTTCCAGAAATTGTTTATCAAACAGCAACATTTTTTTGGTATGGAAATGATTTTGATGATTTAGATTACTGTGTGAGTTGGCGTTTAAACCCAAACCAATTTGCTATAAGAAAAGACGTATGGGACACTTTAGGAGATTTTGATGCTGATTATAGTAATATTATTACAGCAGCTTTAGATTTTGCTTTTAATGGTATGCGATACCAAGGTGCGGTACCCTTGCATATAAAAGGCTTATTTCCAGCAAAAACAGAAGCTATTAATTTGCCTAAAACAGATATTTATACCTTTTATTTTAAAAGTTTTAAGCGCTCTCAAGTGTTGTATATGTTATTGCGAAAAGACTTTTGGAAACCAAGTGAACTAAAAGCCTACACTTATGCTAAGCAATTTAAGTTTAAACCTAAAACTAGCGTTGTTGCACCAAGAGCTTTACAAGCTATTAAAGGTCAACCTACAGTAAGTTATATTATACCCACTATGTTGCGTCAAGATTTTACATTAAATCTATTAAATGATTTAGAGCAACAAACGTATAAACCCACAGAAGTGGTTGTTGTAGATGCCACACCAGAAGAAAAAAGAAATCTTTCGTTATATCAACCAGAAAACTATTCGTTTAAAGTCATTTTTAAATGGCAAACCACAAAAGGCAGTTGTCGTGCTCGAAATGAAGCTATAGCATTATGTACAGGCGATTATATTGTTTTTGGTGATGATGATATACGCATACCACCTACTTTTATAGAGCACCATATACGGTTGTTACAGACCTATAATGCTGAAGCTTGTAACGGATTAGATATAAGAGCAGATCACCAACAACAGACTTTAGAAGATTTAGATGTCAAATTAAAAGCTTTAGAATATGAGCGATGGAAAGTAGGTGTTGCACAATCATTTAGTAATGCCAATTCTTGTGTGTCAAAACGAGTGGTTAATTTATTAGTAGGTAACGATATAAATTATGATGGTGGTTATGGAGAAGATAGCGATTTTGGTATGTCTATTACCAAATTAGGAGTAACTGTATTACACAATCCGTTTTCTGCAAATTTACACTTAAAACCACCAATAGGAGGCTATCGTTTTTGGGGCTCTCAAGCTAAGGTAAAAGGAAAAGACAGAAAGCAACAACCATGGGAATTAGATACACCAGTAAAGTACATTGTGCCCAAGCCAAGTCCCACTATAATGTATCAATTACATAAACATTTTACAGCAAGACAACGCAAAGAATATAAAATTAAGTATTTTGTGTTTTATTTTACTAAAGCTAAAATATTAGTATGGCCCATTAGGCTAATAAAATTACCAATGCGACTATTACAATTTAATAAGTCGGTGTTTTATGCTAAAAAGTTAATGGTCCTAGGTAAACGTACAAAATAATTAAAATGAAATTTGCTCTAATTATCTGTACACATATGCGTCCGCAAGCTTTACTGACTTTGATGAAATCGGTAAACGAACAAAGTTTATACCCAGATGAAATTTTAATTATTGATGGTTCTATAGACGATGCAACGCAAGTTATTTTTGAACAGCCATTATTTAAACATCTTCGTTATTACAAGGTTGAAGACAAAGATAGAGGCTTAACCAAACAGCGTAACTTTGGTATTAAACAAGTAGGAGACACTATAGATGTGGTTTGTTTTTTGGATGATGATATTGTTTTAGAGCCTGATTATTTTAAAGCGCTTTTATCAACCTACACTACTTACCCTAATGCATTAGCAGTAGGTGGTTATATTACTAATGAGGTACAATGGGAAGTTTCTGACGGTAAGCACAAAAAAGATCAGTTTTATTTTGAAGGTTACATGCGAAATGAACCCTCGCGATTTAAAATAAGAAAACTCTTTGGATTGCTAACAGATGTAACACCAGGTTATATGCCTACATTTTCTCATGGTAGATCGGTTAGTTTTTTACCACCGTCGGGAAAAATATATCAAGTAGAACAGATTATGGGAGGTGTGTCTAGCTATAAAAAAGAAGTGTTTAATACGCATAAGTTTTCTGATTATTTTGTAGGATATGGACTTTATGAAGATGCCGATTTCTCTTTACGACTAGCTAAAAAAGGCGATTTGTATATTAATACCAATGCGCGCTTAGCACATTATCATGACGCTTCAGGACGACCAAACCAATTTAAATACGGTAAAATGGTATTAAGAAATGGCTGGTATGTATGGCGTGTTAAATACCAAAATCCGAGTTTGAAAGCAAGGTTTAAATTTCATGCAACGTCTTTGTTGTTAACATTGATAAGAATGAGTAATATCATTACTACCAAAGATCAACAAAAAGCATTTACCGAAAGTTTAGGACGTATAGTTGGTTGGTTTTCTATTATCTTTAATCCGCCAAAAGTCAACCGATGAATTTTTTAATCATAACACATGTTCCTCATATCTACCAAAACCAAAAATGGTATGGTTATGTGCCTTATGTACGAGAGATGAATATTTGGTTAAAATATGTAGATGAAGTGACTATCGTTTCACCTATACATCAGGAAAAACCGTCTGCAATAGATATGGCTTATCAACATGATCAGATTACACATAAAGCAATTCCTGAAATAGCTTTTATTAACTTATCAAGAGCTTTGAAGTCTTTACTATCTTTGCCTTTAATCTTGTTTAAATTGTTTGAAGCTTGTCAGCAAGCAGATCACATTCACTTACGCTGTCCTGGTAATATAGGTTTATTAGGTTGTTTTGTTCAGTTGTTTTTTCCTAAGAAAATAAAAACCGCTAAGTATGCTGGTAACTGGGATCCAAAATCTAAACAACCCTTAAGTTATCGTTTACAAAAGTGGTTATTATCAAATACTAGTTTGACCAAAAACATGACTGCTTTAGTCTACGGTGATTGGCCTAATCAAACTAAAAATATTAAATCGTTTTTTACAGCTACTTTTACCGAAGCTGAAAAAGAACCATTAAAAGTAAGAGACTACAGTGGTACTTTAGAGTTTATGTTTGTAGGCAGTTTAGTCGAAGGGAAGCGTCCTTTGTTTGCTATTCAGTTAATAAAGCAGTTATTAGATAATGGACAAGAAGTTCGTTTGCATGTATTTGGTGACGGTGTTTTAAGATCAGAATTAGAAGACTATATTAAATCACATCAATTAGAAACTTATATTATTTTACATGGTAATCAGTCAAAAGATATTATAAAAAACTATTATAGAACATCCCATTTTTTAATTTTAGCGTCAAAATCTGAAGGTTGGCCAAAAGTGGTTGCAGAAGCGATGTTTTTTGGAGTCATACCTTTATCTACTCGAGTGTCTTGCGTTCCAACTATGTTAGGTCATGGACAACGAGGCATACTTATAGAGGCTGATTTAGATCAAGCAGTTAAAGTTTTTAATAGCTATATTGAAGCAAATTTTAAGTCGATGTCAATAAAAGCTTTAGAATGGTCGCAAGCATATACTTTGGATCGATTTGAAAGGGAAATTAGGGATTTGATTTTGTTTGAAGAAAATAGAGAATAGAGCATAGAAGATAGAGGATAGAGGATAGAGGATAGAGTATAGAGGATAGAGGAAAGAACCAAGAGACAGGAAGCAAGAGGTGAAAGTATGCAGTAAGCAGTAGGCAGTGAGTAGATGATAGAAGCATGAAGTTGGAAGCAAGAAGTAAGACGATCTAAGACTAAAAAATATCTTTAGTCATTTCGAACAGGGTGAGAAATCGCATTATTAAGGTTTTCGATTGATGATTTTTTATTGACGATTAAAAATGGATAGATTATTTCGTTCTTTGTATACGGAATGACAAGTTTTTTAGTTTAGAGGCAAGAGGCAAGAGGCAAGAGGTGAAAGTAAGCAGTTTGCAGTATGCAGTTGACAGTAGCAATTAACAAGACAAATAGTAAATAAAAAGACGATATGTCACACTGAGCCTGTCGAAGTGTTTTAGAAGTTGGAAGTATGAAGCTTGAAGACAGATGACAGTTGAATAGTGAGAAAATACATTTTAAGAATCTAATATTCGTGAAATCGAACTATCGTCACTTCGAGTGATGCCGAAGGATGAGGTATTGTGTCGAGAAGCACAAAGCTGAATGATTAAAATAATGAACAGTAAATAAAAAAATGAAAGTACTACAACTTATAGATAGTTTAGAAGCTGGAGGCGCAGAGCGTGTTGCAGTTAATATTGCAAATGCTTTAGTTGCTGAAGTTTCAGGATCTTATTTATGTAGTACAAGGAAGGAAGGTTTATTAAAAGCACCCTTAGACCCAAAGGTTGGTTATTTGTTTTTAAACAAGAAACGAACATTTGATTTAAAAGCTATCTTAAAATTAAAGCGATTTGTTAAACAAGAGCAAATCGATATTATTCATGCGCATTCTAGCTCTTATTTTACAG
>Ga0105235_100331_pt1 | contig 17562 bp, 14 predicted proteins | sample Virmet3819_2500_FD_90059 | JGI IMG/M metagenome (GOLD analysis project Ga0105235, IMG submission 90059) | Marine viral communities from the Southern Atlantic ocean transect to study dissolved organic matter and carbon cycling - metaG 3819_2500 | ecosystem: Environmental > Aquatic > Marine >... | reverse complement strand
GTCTGCTTCCGAAGGATATCGCTTTTTAACCGCGATGACCCACCCAGAAAATATGGCATCGCAAAGGCTTTTACAACGTTTAGGATTCAAAAAGCTGGGTTTTTACTTCGATAAAACGTTCCCAAAGCAGCATTTATTTAGGCTAGATTTATAACGCCAGCATGTTTGTAATAAACGCAGTTAGGCTATGTTAGATTGATTATACTTTTGTCTAATTTGGTGCGTTGCTCTTTCTGAGTGCTCATGTTTTCGATGCATCTCCAATTTACATGTTACAAACATGTAACTAATTTTCCTCTCACAATATCTAAATTAAGTTTTTCAGTTGCTTGTCGCTGTTTGTCTATGTTTCGTCCAATCTTTTCCTCTTTATCTTTTTCTTGGTATGGCAGTTGAAACGCTCTGTGTGTAACACCGCAAAGGGAAAAGCGTAGAACAATAATAGGGTTGCTTATCAGACAATAAAAACAGATAAAGAAGACCGCAACTATGAAAACAACATGTACACACAAAAGCTTCAAGTACTCTCTATTGGCCGGTGTAATTAGCCAAGTATTGTTATCATCACATGCTCATGCTCAGCAGCCACCAACTGATCAACAAGCCCAAAGCGAAGAAAAGATAGTCGTAACCGGGCGTCGCGTATCACAAACGGATATCGCGATTGGCACCGATGAAGCGACCAATACACTTGCCGTAAGCCGTGAAGAATTACTTTCAGCACCTTCAGGTATTTCAGGCTTGAAAATGCTGGAAAGCTTACCGGGCTTCAACGTGCAAACGGATGGTGCACTTGGCCTTTATGAGTTCGGCAACTCAGTGCAGGTTAGGGCGTTCCAACTTAGTCAGATGGGCTTCGTACTCGATGGAATTCCTATGGGCCGTTCTGATGCATTCGGTGGTAGCCCTATCTTTCGCTATGTTGATAACGAAAATTTAGGAGCAGTAATCGCCTCTCCTGGCGCCGGTGATGTATCTGCTCCGAGCTATGCATCACTGGGGCCGATAGCGCAATACAACACCGTAAGGCCCTCGGATGAAATGGGTGGTATGGTAGCCGTGACCGCAGGAGACTTTGATTTACAGCGTACTTTCGTTAAGCTCGAAACTGGTGACATTGACGGTTTTAAGGCTTACGTAAGCCGCTCAAAGACCGACTCTGATTTGTGGCGTGGGCCGGGTACTATCGACCGCGAGCACATCGAAGCTAAGGCGCTCTATGAATTTGGCAGCAGCTATATTCAAGCTACATATGTTGCCAATGATTTTTTTGATTACGACTCACCGTCTGCGCCAGCTTCAGTGTTTGAAGATGACTATTATTATAGTTACTTAGATAGTATTCCTGAAGGTTGTATCAATGCGCAGCCTGAAGTATATGACTTCAATGGTGATGGCACGATAGACGACACTGATTTCACTCCTGTGTTCACAGGCTCAAACTGTACTAGTTATTACGAAGATAGAATAAATATACGCGACGATAAGCTTTATTCATTAGGCTTTGGTACTTACATAACCGACGAAGTACAGCTTGATGTTACCGCATACTATGAAGATAAGAATGGCTATGGCGTATCACCAGACAGTTACTCAAATACACTGAGTATTTACACCGATCAAGCTGCTGCGGGATTAGATGTGGTGCACCCTAGAGGTGTGCAGTACGGTCTATCTACCGTTGGCGGTGAGCGTGAGGGTCTTGTCGGAAGTGTGACTTGGTTTATGGGTGATCACAAGTTAGAAGCAGGTGGCTGGGTTGAAGAAGATACCTACAACCGAACCCAAGCCCGCCTCAATAAAACGGGGGGCAGTGCGGATGGTGAAGTTATCTATGATGAAGTGGCGTACTATCGACGCGACTACACCGCAGTTCGTGATACCACACAACTCTTTATAAAAGATAACTTCAGCATGATGGATGACAATCTTTTGCTGGAGGTTGGTTTTAAGTCTCTTTCCATAGATTATTCTCTAGATGGATATCGTGATTATGATGACTATGAAATTGATGGCGAGCCTGGTTATGGACCTCAGTCTATTGAGGCTGAATACACCGACAACTTTTTGCCAATGATCGGCGCTGTATATCGTTTAAATGAATCGGATCAGTTATTCGCTTCATACGCTCAAAATTTCGCATTGCCAGCTGGAACCGATGACATCTTTGATAACGCTGTAGGTTTCGATGTAGAAGCGCCGGAAGGTGAAGAAGCGGAGAACTACGAACTCGGTTTTAGAACCAACCGTGAACATTATAACGGTGCCGTTGCGCTGTTTTACACACGGTTTGATAACCGCTTGATTGCAAGCAGTGTGCTGAACCCTGCTACGGGACAGCCAGAAACCTTCTATGTAAATGCCGGAGCATCGAAAGCTTACGGTATTGAATTTAGCGGCGTTTTTCAGCCGGAAATGTTCGATAGAAAACTGTATTTCAATGCAAATGTTTCATACAAAAAAGCTGAGTTATTGGACGGATTTGCAAACAATCCTGCGGGGAGTCAATTACCCGATAGCCCTGAATGGCTGATGACGGGTGGCATAACCTACGAACCTACAGAGTGGTTGGTTGCTAATTTCTCAGCAAAGTATACAGACATTCGCTATACCGACTTTAATGAGACTTATGAGCTGGAGAGCTATCTAGTGGCTCAAGCTTACGTTGATGTTGGGGGCCCTAACAATTTTGGAATGCCAGAGAATGTCCGATTGCGTTTTAACGTCGATAACGTATTCGATAAAGAAGTAATGTCATTCGGTTTCACAGGCTCATCATTTGGTCGCCCGTTAAGCCCGCGTACATTCCAAGCAACACTAACGGTAGATTTCTAAATGATGAGTTTTAAAATTATGAAGTTGAGTACGATTGCTCTCTCTTTATCCATGACCGCTATGTATGCTTCTGCTATGTCTTCTGATGACGAAACTAAAACTCGAACGTTTCATGAATCTATGGTAGTCATGGATACCCATTTAGACACCCCAGCGCTACTCGTACAGCCAGGTTTTGACATTATGCACGCCCATACCGTGGATGGAGACTTCTCACAGGTAGATGTGCCTAGAATGGATGCCGGAGGTCTAGATGGTGGCTTTTGGGTTATATACACACCACAAGGGCCAGTGACTGATGAAGGGTTCAAGTCTGCTCGTGATACGGCGCTGCTACGAGCGATGGCCATTCATAAGATGGTTGACACTCACCCTGATACTTTTGCCCTTGCTACCAACCCGAGTGACGCTAAAGACATTACTGATGAGGGTAAGAAAATTGTCTATATTAGTATGGAAAACGCCTACCCATTGGGAGAGGACCTAACCCTCTTGGAGACCTTCCACAAGATGGGGGTGAGAATGATAGGGCCTGTGCATTTCAAGAATAATCAATTTGGAGATAGCTCAACTGACCCAAATGGTCAGCAGTATGGTGGCTTGTCGCCTTTGGGTGAGAAGTTGGTAAAAAAAGCCAATGAATTGGGAATTGTCTTAGATGGCTCACATGCTCATGATGAGCTTTTAGAAGACATGATCCGATTATCGAAAACACCTGTTATCCTCTCGCATTCAGGCACCAAAGCTGTCTACGACCACCCGCGAAATATTGGTGACGAGTTGCTTAAAAAGTTAGTTGAAAGCGGTGGTGTTCTTCATGTAAATGCTTATGGCTCTTACCTCACGGCGCTACCTAGCGACCCAGAAAGGCAAGAAGCATATGGAGAGTTGTTTAAGCAAATGGGTAATATTGCAGACATGACCGCTGAAGAAGTAACTGCGCTAAAGCTTAAGCGCAAACAAATCGATATGGAGCATCCAGCAGTTCGAGCAACCTTTGAAGACTACATGGCTCATTTCCTCCATATTCTCAAAGTGGCGGGTCCAAAGCATACTGGTGTAGGTGCAGATTGGGACGGCGGTGGAGGTGTTGAGCGCATGATGGACGTCGCGGCACTGCCTCTTATAACAGAAAGGCTTTTGGCCGAGGGGTATACCGAAGAAGATTTGGCAGATATTTGGGGCAACAACGTTTTACGATTGCTTTCTCAAGCGCAAAATTATGCCGAGTCCTTAAAGTGAGTCTTTCCTAAATAATAAAAAGTGTCCTTTCGATACAAGAAAAGGACACTTACGTCTTTAACGCCGAGTCTACAATTTAAATTAGAGTAACATTACAACGGCGGTAGCACGGTCATTTTTTTAATAATGATTGGCTCAATCGGAACGTTATTCGCGTTCAAGCGGATTGAATATTCGGTTTCTACTTCCGACATGGCATCAACAACGTCTTCACCTTCCACAATCACGCCAAACACTGCGTAGCCCCAATCTCTGCCCGGGTTTAAGCTACTGTTGTCATTCACGTTAAAGAAAAACTGACGATTTGCCGTATGCGGGTCGCCCTGTCTCGCCATTGCTATGGTATGTAGGTCGTTGGTTAAACCGTTACCAGACTCATTAAAGATATCGGGGAAATTTGATTTGCCATTGAAGTCGGCCGTATAACCGCCACCTTGCACCACAAAGCCCGGCACAATGCGGTGAAAAATGGTGTCTTCATAAGCGCGCTTATCTACATAGCGAAGGAAGTTATTTACCGTAATGGGTGCACGTCTTCTGTCCAGTTCAACCACGATATCACCCATGGTAGTTTCAATCTTTACCCGTGGATAATAGTTATCTGGCTGAACCTGAGAACCATCGTCTTTCTTCGCCATAGCTGCTGAACTGCTGCCTATCAACATAACGACCGTAAGCAGTGGTAAAAGTATTTTTTTCATAAAAATGCCTTTAAATGTAATCCTTAATTCGCGTATTTCTTTTCTGCACCTAGCGTTTCGCAGTGCTTAAGATAACGAACTTTTTATCGCTCGCAAGTACCTTGGCACCACCGAACAATTTTTTAAGTTTAATGTGATAGTCCAGGTGCCGGTTACCAACAACCACAAGATGCCCACTTTTTATAAGCAAGTCCCGTGAATCGGTGAACATCTGCCATGCGATGTGATCGGTGATGGCGTTTTGTTGATGAAACGGTGGGTTACACAGTATTTTGGTAACAGCAGGTTTGTATGTTCGCTTTAGTAGTGTTTCTAAACAGTTACTTGCAACAAACTCGCACTGGTCTATTTTATCAGGGAAATTATTGAGTACATTTAGTCTGGCACTTTCTAACGCCATATAAGACTCATCCACAAATATAACCTTGGCATCCGGCGCGAGAGAAAGCGCGTTGACGCCCAGTACGCCGTTGCCGCAACCTAAATCTACCACCACGTCATTAGCACTTACCGACATGTGCTCTAACATAATACGCGCACCGATATCTAATGACTGACGTGCAAAGGTGTTGGCTAGGTTATCTATGGTTAGCGTTGTGCCTGTTGTGCTTTTGCACTGCCAACGGGTGGGATAAGGCGAGTCAGCGTGTTTTAATGACGCTCGAGGCGAAGTGAAAATTAGCCGCGATTTCTTTTTGGCAAGAGAAGTGGTTGTGGGGCCAATATACCGTTCAAAAAGATTGAGCACAGATTTTGTAATGGCTTTTACTTTGCCCGTCGCGATAATCTGAGTGTCAGGTGTAATATATTTCTGTAAGTCAATCAGCTGCTGTTCTAGCAGCGCAAGTGCACGTGGGACTTTTACTACAATAATTAGGGGAGCTTTTGCTGGAGTAAACGTTGAACCTTCAACACTGGTAAGTGTTTGAACAGGGGCCGTTTTTAGCTCATCTGGTTTATCAGCATCTGACGTATCTAATAATTGGTTAGCCTTTAGGTTCTCGTGTAAAGAACGCAAAGATATGTAAGAGTCGGATACCCAGTAAGGCGCTAAATGCGAGAACCAGCAGCCTAACGCACCAAAATCATCGTTAAAGATCATCATTGAGCCATCACTTTCACCGGTACCGATTGGAAAAGCTCCTTCACTCAATAACGATTCAACGTGCTCAATAATGAGTTCATCGGCACTATCCCAAGCCTGAAGGCTTATATGTTGGTGCTTTTCAGGGTAGCGAATAAGTGAGAATTGTCGGTCGGCAAAAATAAATTCTGTATTCATTAGCGTCTGTATTTTAGGAAAGGCTCACGACATTCACAAAAGCGAATGTGCATTTGATGAATTATAAGTGTGTATCTTATCATACCCTCGGTAGCACTCTAGCCAATAACTGCAGCTGTTTTACTGAAGCATGCCGGAATGAAAGACATTTCCTGAATCAGCGAAAGGGTGGGAGGTCAAAAAATCAATCCACTTAAGGGGTGCTTGCGTATTCAGCAGCATAAAGTTAAGCATAGATAACACTGGCTTTCATTATTAAGTTAAGACTAAGCACCAAGGGAAGCGAAAAACGTACACATGCAATATTCTCTATTCGAGGCACCCCGAAATGAAGCGTCGTCTTATAAACTGCCATTATCCGAGGCTGACGTTGGATACTTTCCCAGTGCATTGTCGCAAGATGACGCAGATAGCTTCTTTGCCTTGTTAAAAAATGAACTTCCTTGGCAACAGGACACGATTAAGTTGTTTGGAAAGTCGGTAAAAATACCGCGCTTACAAAGCTGGCATGGCGACCCAGAGTGCACCTATACCTACTCTAATTTAACCATGGCGCCAAACCCATGGACGAAGAGTCTTTCGTCAATAAAAGCAAAGTGCGAGGCACTGTGTGCACAAAGTTACGGCACACGGTTTAACAGTGTTCTTGCTAACTGGTATCGAGATGGTAAAGACAGCATGAGCTTTCATTCTGATGACGAGCCTGAGTTAGGCATGAACCCTGTTATTGCTTCAGTGACGTTAGGTGAAGCAAGACCGTTTGTCTTTAAACATAAAGAAACAAAAGAAAAGTATACGCAAGTACTTGAGCACGGCAGCGTATTGATTATGGCAGGAGCAACACAAAGCCATTATGTACATGGTATTGCAAAGACGGCTAAGCCTATCGGTGGTAGAATTAACCTTACATTTCGACATCTTATTCAAAGAGCAAGGTAAGCCAAAATGCAAGTAAAAACGTTTCTTGAGTCAACTATTGAAACAGCACTTAGCCCGAGTTATTTAGAAGTGGTTGATGAAAGTTTTATGCATAATGTGCCCGATGGGGCGCAAAGCCACTTTAAAGTGACAGTGGTGAGTGATGCCTTCGAAGGAAAACGACTGATTGCCAGGCATAGAGAAATCAACGGCCTTGCTGCTGAGGCGCTACAAGGGCCGGTACATGCGTTAGCACTTCATACATATACACCCTCCGAGTGGGAAGCGCGTGGCGGACAGCCTCTAACTTCTCCTGATTGCCTCGGTGGGAGCAAGTACAACAAATAGCGCTTTTTATCGTAACGATTGGAAGTGGAACAGAATGAGTGAAATGGAAAGCAGCGATATGAAAAATAGCGGTACGTTTGCCCCGTACGTCGATTTTATTAAGACCCCAGCCATTCAAGTATTATTCTTGGGAACTGGTTTTTTACTTGTGATGCTCTTTGTTTATATGGGCGTGCTAACGTCTTTTGACAACCGCGTATTTGAAGCGCTTAGTACCCTTGGTAGTGTGGAAGGCTGGCGGGGCGATGTGCTTAGAGATACCACAGCGCTAGGCAGCAATACGGTGCTTATTTTCGTGGTGGCATCAGTCGCTGGAGCCTTGGGCATGGCGGGAGAGAAGAAAAAGGCGTTAACGTTTGTTATTGCTGTAGCAGCGGGAATTGCGATGACATTTTTACTAAAAGCAGGTATCGATAGGCCACGTCCATCGCTTACCATGCAGCATGTTGATGTGTACACGCAAAGCTTTCCATCGGCGCACGCTACGCTATCTACCCTGGTATACTTCTATCTGGCGAATTTACTCACGCAATTATCGCAAAGTACGAAAGTGCGAGTATGGATTTATGTTGCCACCGCCTTCCTGGTGTTTTGTATTGGGCTGAGCCGCGTTTTACTCGGTGTGCATTGGCCGAGTGATATTATCGCAGGATGGTTTGCCGGTGGAAGCATGGCGGCGTTTTGCTTTTATGTTATTAAGTGGAAACGCAAACTGCGTATCAAACGTGAAGCCTAAACAAGATGAGTTGTGTAAACGACTCGGTGAGATAATCAAGCGCGATCCCTTTAAAGTGCAATGCCTTCGCGCCTTACGTTCCCTTGAAGTACCACAAGGGTATATTGGCGCAGGGTTTGTTCGAAATGCCATTTGGGATGAACTGCATCAAAAGGTTTCGCCTACTCCACTAAATGATATCGATGTCGTTTACTTTTGCGATAAAGTTACTATACCCAACAGTAGCGCTGAATATAAAAGCACAAAAGAATCACTTTCCCAATTAGATTTTTACCATGAAGCGCTATATGCAATTAAGTCGCAGGAGCAATTGTTTCAACATGAACTCTCCCGCCTCGTACCACACGCTAACTGGCAGGTTAAAAACCAAGCGCGTATGCATCTGGCACATAATCACTCTGCTTATCGAAGTTGCCATGACGCCATTTCATATTGGATAGAGAAGGAAACCTGCGTAGCGGTTCGCCTTTTAGCGAATGATGATGTAGACATAATCTCCCCCTTTGGCTTAGAAGCAAACTTTGCTGGAACGATAAGTATTAATCCCAAATATCCAAGGTCTGATGTTTTTGAACAGCGAGTAAGGTCTAAAAATTGGCTTAAGACTTGGCCTTTGTTGAAGGTAGTTAAAAAACACATGCGAAATTGTAAAGGTCTACTTCAGCGAAATGAATGAGCGAAAGCCACGGCTTTTCCTTTATAATCTTTATATTAGAAAGGCTGCAGCCTGTTGATTTATTGCATATTATGAGCGTCAGTAAACGTTTTGTTTAACGTGGCTATTTCGCTTAAGTTATTAGGGTTTTGTATATGGCTAGAATGAACTATCACCACCTTTACTATTTCTGGCGTGTAGCAAATACCGGGAACCTCACTCAGGTGGCAAACGAGATTCACTTGTCTCAGTCTGCAATTTCAGCGCAACTTAAACAATTCCAAGAGAATTTAGGTGTAACCTTACTGAAAAGAGAGGGGCGAAAGTTAATACTTACCTCTCAAGGGAAGCAGGTTTTAGAGTATGCGGATGAAATATTTTCAAAGGGAGAAGAGCTAGAAAACCTGATAAATAAAGGTATTCCCTCTCAGTCCAGCCATGTGGCTATTGGTGTTCTTTCTAACTTATCGAGAAACTTTGTAGAAAGCTTTACTTTGCCATTAATAAACGACAAATTTACCACTTTCTCGTTGCAGACGGCTGGCTTAAGTAATCTTCTTGACGGTCTATCTAGCTTTCGCTTCGATATTATTCTTACGAACCACAATATAGAGCTAGGTCAACAAAAAGGCATTTGGCACAGTGAATTGGTCTCTCGACAAGCTATTGAAATAATTGGACCGGCAAAACCCCGAAAAGCAAGAAAATTTCCTCAGAGCTATGCTGATGCCTCGTGGGTCCTTCCTTCGCAAAACAGTGAAATACGCTCGGCCTTTAGTATTGCTTGTGCTCGAGCACAATATACGCCCAACGTAAAAGCTGAAACTAACGATATGGCAATGCTGAGGCTTCTCGCGAGAGATAGTGGCGCTTATTCTGTAATGCCGTCTGTTGTTGTTCGAGACGAAGTTGCCAATGGTCTTCTTTATGTTCAGCAGAGTTTACCAGATGCATACGAGCATTTTTACGCTGTAACACTCGCTAAAAAGAAAATAACACCCCAAGTTCAAAAGCTCATTGATAACGCCAAAAGCGACATCAAGGTTATGTCGTAATAGATAGAACCGCTATCTAGCCACGACTCGGCCTATTCGATTGTTTATCGCTAACCACGAGTTATCGCTAGGCGTTTCCTCTAAATATATACAGCGTAAACTCTGCATATCGAGTTGATAAAGAGACGAGTAGAAATGCGCACTGTACTTAGCGGGATCTCTAGGAAGTCGCAATACATTGCAGTTTTTACTTTTCACATTTACTGAATCAGCCGTGTGGGAAATCACCCCTTCATCAGCACGAAGCTGCATTTTGGACAACGCCTCTGTTGAAAGTAATTGCACTGGGGTGTTCGGCTGGTAGTGTTGTTTGGCGCTACCGGGTACGGTCACACCTAAGTTGTCGGCATACTTAACAGGCTCGCTCAGCGCTTGCTCTATCATCAAATCATCGATAGGTCCGGGGCGAACAATAGTGGGAATGGGTGTCGTAATATCTAAAATAGTCGATTCGATACCAACACCTGATTGGCCACCATCTACAACGGCAGCAATACGTCCGTCTAGTGATCTCAAAACATGCTCTGCACAGGTGGGGCTAATGAATTTATATTTGTTAGCAGAGGGGGCTGCCAAGCCTTTTTTCGTAGCCCGGATTAGCGACATAAAGTTTTCACTTGCAGGAGCTCGAAGCACAATAGTGTCGTGGCCGCCCGTCACTTTATCTGATACCCAATGCTGCTTTTTCAACAACAAAGACAAGGGGCCAGGCCAAAAAACGTCTGCTAACTTGTACGCAATATCCGGTATGTCTTTGGCCCAATGTGACATGTCATCAACGCTTTCAATATGCACTATCAACGGGTTATCAGCAGGTCTACCTTTTGCTTCAAATACTCTTCCAATTGCATCTTCGTTCGTTGCGTCGGCTGCTAGCCCGTAGACAGTTTCGGTTTTTAAAGCAACGCATTCACCTTGCCTTATAAGCTCCGCAGCAGTAGCAACGTCTTTTGGAAAGCGCAGTACAGAAGTTTTGTAATTCATGAAGTTCTCAGTAGTTTTTTCTAAGTGCATCATGCAATGTCTTTAAAATTAATCAAAATGGATTATTTAAATAAAAATGATATATATTTTAGAACTATAAAATTAACAAATTCCCCTAATTTTTTGAATATAAATGATTTTATCCGTGAGTTAATTTTAACAATTAAATTAAATAGAATGAATTTGTTCTAATTATATATTTTTTATAATTAATTGGGCGTGCTCTACTTCAAGGCAGAAAAAGGAGGATTGCATGTCGTCTCAAACGAGTTCATTTTTACTAATTTTACTACCGCTATTTTTGACTGTCATATCATGGTTCAGCGGCTCGAAGAACACAGTATTTTCAAAGCTATACGTTGAGCGAGTGGCGATTTGGGGCACCATAGCACTATTTTCGCTCTCTCTTCTGGTGGGGCTATTTTCACCAGCCTCACCCAGCCTCGATAGTATGATAGTTACACTCTCGCCAGTGAAATCCGCAGTTATCTTAACAGTAGTTATCATTGGTGTGATTTTAATGCGATTCTCAAGAAACTATTTTGTGGGCGAAGCATGTTATCCTCGATTCTTAAAATGGATGCAGCTAACCTTGGCATCAGTTGTGGTAACGATATTAGCTAATCACTTTGTGATCTTTTGGTTAGGTTGGCTCTCGGTTAGTCTTTCTCTGCACAGGTTGTTACTTCTTTATCCGGAAAGGTCGCGAGCAGTTGTGGCGGCTCACAAGAAGTTCATACTAGCTAGAGCATCCGAGTTGCTGATGGCTGGCGCGTTTATTCTTTTATATAGCGCGTTTGACACGCTATATATCAACGACATTTTTACACTTATAAGTAATGCCTCTGCCGGTGAAGCAAACGGCGTTGTCGCTTTAACTCTCAGTGCGCAGCAATCCTCTTATTCACTATTTGCAGCATGCCTTATTTCGTTTGCCGCACTAATTAAGTGTGCCCAATTACCTGCACATGGGTGGCTAATTAATATTGTTGAAGCACCAACACCTGTCAGCGCATTACTTCACGCAGGCGTTATTAATTTAGGGGGATACCTCTTATTAGCCTTCGCACCGCTTATTTCACTTTATTCTGAAGCCCAGTGGATATTGGGAATTGGAGCAGGCCTAAGCGTATTTTTCAGCGCATTAGCAATGACTACCCGCGTCACGGTTAAGGTTCGCCTTGCGTGGTCAACGTCGTCACAAATGGGACTAATGCTTATAGAATGTGCCCTTGGGCTTTATGCGCTCGCGTTAATTCACCTCATTGCCCACTCCTTTTATAAGGCATACGCGTTTTTAAACTCAGGTTCAGCGGTTTATGAAGCACTTGAGCATGATATCAGTGCACAGCGAACGCCTACATTTGCAGATTGGTTAAACGCGCTGTTCGTTACCTCGCTGATAGTACTAGCAAGTTTCTCACTCACCGAGTATCAAGGCCCTGCAAGCCCGTGGGTTCTCGTTACCTTGGCGTTTACTGCTTACATTGCCATGCGAACCGCAACGTCGGATCAGACTCAGCTCTATATCCTAGTGGGTGTTTCAATTGGCTTGGTTACTCTCTACAGCTACGTTAAAGCCTTTGTTGCTGAAACGATTCTTTATCGCTACCCGCAGCCAGCTGACACGTTCTCACCCGTTGATACATGGGTGGTGAGCATTATTGCAGCACTTTTTATTATTCATTTAGTCATGCTTTCCTACGGGCACAAAGAAACAGTGCAACAGTTTAAGCAATTGCTTTTCGGTGGGCTTTACCTTGATGAATGGTTTACCAAGATCACACTTAAAATTGCCCCAGTTACACTTAGGCAAAACACAGGAAAGCGTCAGAAATCAGCGTCAATTACACAGATAGGGAGCAAATAATGGCAATCGTATCTCTCAATACGTCGAGTCTTGATGAAAAGCGTATCCAGCGAGCGGCAGCAGAAGCCTGTGGCAGTGTCGCGCCTAATTTTCCTCTCGATAAGCTGATTGCGGTAAACCCCTTTTGGAAGCTTATCGACAAGCCTTTTCAAGATGTATCGGCAAGGGTTCATGCACTCACGGGTATTACTGCATTGATGCCCGCATCTTACTGGCTTGACCTTTATAAAGAAGGCGCTATTTCAGATAAAGCCATAGAGCATAGTTTGGCGCAATATGATGTTGGCGTAAATAAAGATATATTTATGGCGTCAATGGAAAATGAACGCTCTGCTGTGACCTTACCTTTGCTTACGAAACACTTCGACGCTTATCGCAGCAATAATGAAATGACATGGGAAGAAGAATGTATATTTCAGATAAGTCAGTTTTGTGCTGCCTATTTTCAGCACGAATCACCGTTAGTGCAAATTGAGGGAAATACTCCTGCAAATACCCTTTATAAAAGCTGGTTGAACGGCCTTAAACACGATAGTGGTATTAGCGTTTTAATGAATACGAAGAGCCTGAAAAAAATATTTAGTTCTTTGCCCAGTGACGTTGATACGCTGTTAAAAGAAGCAGTAGATGAGCTAAACATTTCTTCACAACACGCTAAAGATTATTTTTATGCGCTGATTATGAACCTAAACGGTTGGTCCTCTTATATCGCATATAGAACGTGGCTTAAGGAGTGCAATGAACTGCAAGGTTTATTAGCTATCCGTTTGGCGTGGGAGCTCATTGTTTATCGCTATTATCGTGAATTTGATAAGGATAAAGCACAGCAGGTTCATGTACGTTTTGGCTTTCTCATTAGACAGTTAGCTTCACGCATAGCGCGGCAAAAAGAGGCCGAGCGGGGGCTTTGGGTGATGATGTATGCCTATGAATATGAGCAACAACAGCGTCTTCAATCTAAGCTAACTTCTGCGTTACCAGCAAAGCAGCTTGCTCCAGACACGCAAGCAATATTTTGTATCGATGTACGCTCAGAGGTAATACGTCGAACGCTCGAATTAAAAAGCCCCACAATAAAAACGATGGGCTTTGCAGGCTTTTTCGGAATGCCCATTTCTTACGCACCAAAGCACACTGATGCCGAAAGACCCCAGTTACCCGGGCTTCTCTCACCGCAGCTTAGAGTGAATGAGAAGAATGTGGTTGCCCATAGAGCTGAGATGACGCAACACCGAGCGATGTGGCATAAATGGAGTAAGTCTCCTCTTGGCAGTTTCTCTATGGTTGAGTCAGCAGGCTGGTGGTACGCCTTCAAATTGCTGAAGAATACCTTGCTTCCATCAAGCAAAGAAAATCCTATTAACGCCCTAAGTCACCATTGCGAATGGGAAATTAGCAATAAAGAAGGCCCCATTGGCCTTGAGGATAAAGTTGCTATAGCGGCCGGTGCGCTAAAAATGATGGGGATATCCACATTTGCACCAACGGTTTTACTTGTTGGTCATGGGAGTAAATCAAGAAATAATTTGCATGCGGCTGGCCTTGACTGTGGCGCGTGCGGAGGTCAATCCGGCGAAGTAAATGTTAGAGTACTTGCTCAGTTGCTCAACGACAGCGAAGTACGTAAATCGCTGATAGCAATGGGCTATAAAATTGCTGGCAATACACGATTTATTCCCGCTTTACACAATACTACAACCGACGATATCGAGTGTTTCGATAGCCCTGTTCCAGAGAAACTTAAAAACTTGCTTATTGATGCAAAGCACCAAGCGCAAAAGGAACGCGCGAAACACTACAGTAAAAACCTGCCGTTTGAGTCTGATAAAAAGCGTAATCAACGCTTTCAACACAGAGCGAATGATTGGTCACAGGTTCAGCCCGAATGGGGGCTTGCTGGGAATTCCTCGTTTATTATTGGGCCAAGAGGCAGGACCCGTGGCGTTGATCTTGAAGGGAAGACCTTCCTTCATGACTATGCGTGGCAAACTGACCGAGACTCATCGATACTGGAAACTTTAATGACGGCGCCCATGATTGTGACGAATTGGATTAATAGCCAATACAACGCGTCTGTAGCAGACAATAACAAGCTGGGCAGCGGCAATAAGGTCCTGCATAACGCACTTCACAATAATATTGGGGTTTTCGAAGGTAACTCCGGTGACTTGCGTATTGGTTTGTCAAAACAATCGCTTTACAACGGTCAACGATGGGTTCATCAGCCTGAACGTCTAAGCGTTTACATTGTGGCCCCGAATACGAAAATTTATGACATTGTTCAAAAGCACAAAATGCTGCAGGACCTTATCAATAACGACTATCTATATCTGTTCAGTTGGGAACACCCTGCTGTCATAGAGCGCTTATATAAAGGGAAATGGTACAAGTCGCACGGCTTGAGTATGTAAAAAAGTATTGTGTGTAGGAGTAGTGACAAGGATGTCTTTTATCCTATTATCTACCTTTTTCGAGGCCCATTTGCTGAGGGGCGTTGTGCGCTTTTGGCGGCAATATTTACTATCTTAGCGGCAATGGCCGCGATGGTTGTATTTTCGCTCATGGCTTGTTTTTGCAGTCGGCGATACGCAGTGTTTTCGCTTAGCTCAAATTGCTCCATCACGACCAGCTTTGCTCGGCTTATCAGCTTCTGATCTTGGATTGCTCGCTTAGCTTCTTCGAGTTCTCGTCCCATGTCTTCTATGTGTTGGGCTTGTGAACGCAGTAAATCATAAAAAGAGCGGTGTGCAGATAACGTTTTTGTCTGCTCGCTGAGTGAAAGCGTTTTGTTTTCGTCTTCTTTCGTGTCTTCCGCTAAGCCCGGCATGCTTGGGTCGAACAATAAGGTAAGTGGTGAGCCATCAGTAGCATGCTCATCATTGAAGCGCGTAAGGAGTTGTTGGTGGTTCGCCATTTCATGTTTTGCCTCGGCTACTTTATTGTTGGCCTGCTGTGTCAGGGCTTCGGTGAGCGCAACCTCGATAGTCTGCATTGCATCAATACGACGTGTTGCCACATCAAACCAAACTTCTGATATTTCACCGGCAATGGGGCTGCCGTCACTAAGTTGTGCAATCATATTTCTAAGCTGCGTGATATTAATTGTTGCAGGGCTCTTGTTTAACGCATCGAGTGCGTCTTTGTGCGGTTCACAACTGAACTCACTAAAAATACTGAAGTGTTGGTCTTGGGCCTGTTGAAGTGCTGTAAGCTTTTCGCACAGGCGCGCATCAAAATGGGTTTCCGCAAAACCTATTGCGCCCCACGCGCGTTCTTGCCCTGCATACTCTTTAGCCTGCATAAAATTAAATAAGGCAACCAGTAAGCGTGTAATTGTCGGGTCGCTCGCGATATCCGCAGCTTCAAAAATAACAGTAAGTAAACTAGCCACCAGACGGCTGTAAGCGCGCGTAGATTCAAGCGGTGTTAGCTGCTGTTTGCTCACTTGCTCTCTCAAGCGAGGCAAATAGTCTGTAGCCTGCATAGCGAGTGTAATGCTGCTCAGCAAACGCGGGTTACCTGTGATGATCTCATCAGTCAGATACAAGGCTTTTAATTGGCTTTTCAGCATGGATTCCGCTTGTTCGCTGGCAGTAACATATTGCATTCGCTCTCTGCCATAGCGCTCGCCTTTTGAAGCAAGAAAGATATTGCTGGCCCCGCGCTCTTTTTGTAATTCATGAATGAGTTCACGAACCGCAATGACAATACGACAGTTGCTAGAAAGCTGCTCAAGCACGGTGATTTCAGCGACCTTAGCCGCTAACAAAAAACGCTTAGTCGCGTCGCTACAAAGTGCAATGGTCGGTTCAGGTTCATGAAGCATATTAAGGCCTGCTGCTTGTTGGCAAATACGTTTCGCATTTATCTCGATAGATGCGTTTTTATGCGGAAACCATGTTTGAAACTCTTCGTTCTTCAATTTAAGCAACAAGCAACACTTATGCCCTGTTTATTAGAATTAATGAAGATAAATGCCAGAGTGAACAAAAACGCTCTGAATGCTGATATCTAGCGGCATCCGGTGTGGCTGAAACTTTTACTTAAGGTAACTTTATAAGGGGGCGGGAAGGTGAAAGACGTCGGGAAGAAAGAGGCTGCGCCAAAATGGTGCAGCCTTGCAAATTATGTGGTTTTACTTCCAGATTAGTTTCTGACTACGCGAAGAAACCAGCCCACAAACAGCGAAATCAAAAAACCGAAGAAGGCAATCATTGTGGTGATGGTTAACATTTGCCCAGAAAAATCAGCATTCTCGCCAGTGTGCTCGCTAACCAGCATTCCTGATGCTTTAAAAATAAACAATGCCGCTACAGAAAATAGTAAAATTACGGCGGTCGACATGATAGTGGCTTTCCAATAAGCCTTCGGCGACATCCAATGAATAGCGCCTGCCACTAGCACGCACAAAATAGTCAGAATATAAGGTACCACTTTAACTCCTCGTTGAATAAGACATGTGCCTTATTGCGACGTCTTATCGTAGCCCCGTATTAGAAATCGAAGCGTATTGAACGACGCGGTTGATAAAAACCATTATACGATGCCATGTACGATGCAATTTGTCAGCATTCGCTATTAAATTAAGCCCTGAAACCGTACATGAAATATTGACAAGCTCACAGCATAAGGAAGGGGGCAAAGAGCCCTGCGCTTATCACGTAAATGCCGAGTAGTTCGGGCTGGGGCCTGTTGATCTTTGCTGTACATCAACGTTCAACAGGCCCTAGTAACAATCTATTAAAAGATTTTAAGCGACAATGATGATAGAATCGCCGAAAAAATCTCCTACCTACTTGGTGTTCTGCTATAGCGCGGTGTACGCCATGGTGGGTTGTTGTGTTTAACATCTTAGCTTCTGAGAGAACATGTTCGATTTAATTACCAGTAAAGACAGCAACGTTAAAAACGACGTGCTATCAGGTATTACCGTGGC